>Ga0068861_100000005_pt1 | contig 101677 bp, 99 predicted proteins | sample KBSSwiS42_FD_66593 | JGI IMG/M metagenome (GOLD analysis project Ga0068861, IMG submission 66593) | Switchgrass rhizosphere microbial communities from Kellogg Biological Station, Michigan, USA - KBS Switchgrass S4-2 | ecosystem: Host-associated > Plants > Roots > Rhizosphere > Soil ...
TCCGCCGCCACCCCAGCCGGCCTGCACCGCGACATATTGCACGCCGTTGACCTTGTAGGTCATGGGTGCGGCCATGATCGAAGTGCCGACGTCGATCGACTTGAGCAGCTTGCCAGTATCGGCGTCGCGGACGACGAACCTGCCGGTCACGTCCCCGTGGAAGATCAGACCGGCCTTGGTCGCGAGCACACCGACACGGTCCTGCCAGCCCGCCATCGGCGCCGTCCATTTCGCCTTGCCCGTGAGTGGATCCATCGCGCGCAGTTCGGACGAGAACGGCTTGTCCTTGACCCATTCCCACTCGCGCAATTGCTGCACCGGGCCCGAGATCGGCGGGGGAAGCGCCTTGACGGCTTCCTGCAAGTCAGGCGTGAAGATCAATGCGCTACCGGCGTTGAGCGCCTTGCGTGCGCGGGGCGCCGGTGGACCGGGGAGGAACATCAGGTTCCCCATGTCGAGCACGTGCGCGAAATAGAGATTGCGATCGGGATCGAACGCCGCCGGATACCAGTTGCGGGCGCCCGCGGACGCGGGGAACACGATCTTCGGGCCCCCGCTGTAATCCGCACCCTGGGGCGTCAGCTTCGGTTGGCCGGTCTTGAGGTCATAGCCGTCGGCCCAGCTGGTGCGCACGATGGGTGAGATCGCCAGCGGCTTGCAACTGTCGCGATCGATCACGAACAGATAGCCGTTCTTGGGCGAGTGGATGATGACATGGTGAAGCTGGCCATCGACCTTGAGGTCGGTGAGCACCATCGGCTGCACCGCGGTGAAGTCCCAGCCGTCGCGCGGCGTCTCCTGATAATAGCATTTGAGGGTGCCGGTCTTGCGATCCAGCGCGACGATCGACGACAGATAAAGGTTCACGCCGCCCGACGGGCTGCGCACCGATGGCGGGTAGGGACCGCCGTTGCCGGTACCGACGAACACCGTGTCGCTCGGCGCGTCATAGGCGATCGCGTCCCACGGCGTACCGCCGCCGCCTATGTCCCAGCGACTCTTTGGATCCCACGTCTTGATCGCGGCTTCGAGCGCCGGGCTCTCCTGCGGGCCCTTGGCCGGATCGTGCGGCACGGTGAAGAAGCGCCATGCGAGCTTGCCGGTCGCGCGATCGTACGCCGAGAGATAGCCGCGCACGTCCATCTCCGATCCGGCGTTGCCGATCAGCACAAGATCGCCGGCCACTTCGGGCGCGCCGGTGCTGGTGTACCCACGATCGTGATCGACCACCGTGTCGGTCTTCCACACTACCGCACCGGTCTTGGCGTCGAGCGCATAGAGCATCCCGTCGAGGGCCGCGACGAAAACCCTGCCGTCGGCGAGCTGGACGCCGCGATTGGCCTGATCGCAGCATGCCGAGCGGTTGATCTGGCCATCGACCTCCGGCTCGAACTTCCACAGCTGCTTGCCGGTCGTCGCATCGAGCGCATAGGTGCGGCCCAGGTTGCCCGAAGTGAACATCACGCCGTCGACCACCACCGGCGTCGCTTCCTGGACGCGGTTCGAGCCCATGTCGTAGCTCCAGGCGAGGCCGAGCCGATCGACATTGCCGGCGTTGATATCGCCGAGCTTCGAGAAATGGCTCTTGGCCGCATCGCCGCCAGGCGCCGGCCAATTGTCGCCGGCGCCGATGTCGCCGACCGCGGCCGACTGGTGGCAGGCGGCTAGCGCGAGCAGGAAGAGGAGGGCGAGGCGCTTCACGGTTCGATTATTCCTCAATTGTCGTCATCTCATTCTTCTTCCGTCATCCCCGCAAAGGCGGGGATCCGGGACCAGGCAGGACGTCGCTCGCGACTCTGGGTCCCCGCTTCCGCGGGGATGACGATTGTATCTTGAGCGGCGCGAAGCATCACTTCGGCCAGCTATCCCGAAACGCCAGCATCACGTCGTACAGCGGCTTCGGCTTCCGCCCGGTCACGCGCTCGACCACATCGGTCTGCACGTCGAAATAGCCTTCGCGAATCGAGGCGCCGAACGTCACCATATCGTCGCTCGACCAGGGGAGGGGGCCGTCCGGAACGATGTCCGAGGCGTGACGCGGCGCGCCGAGCGCGTCGAAATAGGCGAACATCTGCTCGTCATTCACCGGGATCACGTCGATCGGCTTGCCCGCAAGCGCGCTCGCCATTGCCATCGCCTGCGGAATGGTGAACTTCTCCCGCCCGGTCAGGTCATATGCCTCGTTCTCGTGTCCGTCCTGCAGCAGCACATCGACTGCCACCGCGACACAATCGTCGCGCGAGACGAATGCGACCTTGCCGTCGCCGCAATTGTCCATCTGCTTGCCGCCCGACAGCAGCGCGCCCGGTACCATCGCGCCGGCGATCGCCTCGGCATATTGGCTGTCGCGCAAAAAGGTCCAGGCCGCGCCCGAGCCTTCCAGGATCTCCTCGGTCGCACGGTGGTCGAGCTTGACGATCGCCGGATTGTCGGGCTCCGCCGCGCTGACGATCGATGTATAGGCAATGTGCCTAACGCCCGCCTTCACCGCCGCTTCGATGGCATTGCGGTGCTGCCCGACCCGGCTGCCGACGCGCGCCGTCGAGATCAGCAGCATCTTGCTGCCACCGGCAAAGGCGCTGACCAGCGTCTCGGGTTTGTCGAAATCGGCGAAGCGGACCTGTGCCCCCTTGGCAGCGAGATCGGCAAGCTTCGCGGGCGTGCGGGTCGTGAGAATCAGCCCGCTGGGGTCGGTCCGTGCCATGAGCGCTTCGGCAGTGGCTCTTCCGAAAGCGCCGGAGGCGCCGCACACGATGATCATTCCCTCTCCCCTGCACGCATGAAGCACGTTAGAGGGCAACCATAACGAGTGTTACGATCAATGCAAAGGAGTGGAGATATGAAGCTCGCTGTCGAGGACCGTTTGGCGCTACAGGATCTGATCGCGGACTATGGCTGGGCGCTTGATACCGGTGACGTCGAGGCGCTGGTCGCATGCTTCACGCCCGACGCCGTGATGACCGAGGAAGTGTTCGACGATCCCGATATCTGGGAAGGCCATGATGGCATCCGCGGCATTGCCGAGCATTATCGCAACGCACCCGGCTTCCCCGGCCGCCAGCATCATGTGACGCAGATTCAATATACCCCGCAGGAGGACGGCAGCGTGAAGCTGCGCTCGTTCGCGTTCGTCACCGAATGCGAAGGCGAGCCGCCCTATCTGCTGCGATTCACCGGCTACTATGATGACCATGCGGTCAAATGCGACGACGGCCAGTGGCGCTTCCGCCGCCGCACGGTACGGCTGTGGGACGGCGAGATCCTCAAGAATTTCCCGGGCCGCGGGCAATGGGTGCCGCGCAAACGGCCGGAGTCGCTGCGGATCAAACGATGAGCGAGCCTAAACCTGGAAGGGCTTGGTAACGGCTTGGAACAAAAATGTCGCTTCAGTGACAGTCCAACCGGCCAGTTCGATAATGATATCGAGATTCTGGACCAATTTCGTAGACATTCCCTCCCGGTGGACCGGATATTAGCATTTTTAATTGCCGTCTGCCCTTGCTTGTTAAATACTCCGGCTTCCCGAATCGCGAAGGTGAAGGAGTAAAGCCGTGCAGAGCATGAGACGTGCCATTACCATCCTGGTCACGATGCTAACAGCGATCTTGGCGACCGGCTCAGCGGTCGCGGGGCCGGGGAACCTCGTCTACAGTTTCGATTCGCACTATCAGGAGCATGCAAGCACGGGGCCGGATTCGTTCCCGCAATATAATGGCCCGCTGCAATTGATCGACGTTATCGTCAATTGGTCCGGAGGGGCGTCTTCCAGCTATTCCTATCCGTTCAGCGATCCAAATGCGCCGATTTTTCCGGTTTCTTTCAGCGGCGGAACTGGTTTCATCATTTATGAAACCGGGGATGGTGCGTTCGTTCCGGGATCGGGTGTGAGCAACTGCACCTATCTGGACTGCCAGGTCCAGCTTAGTGGGAGCGGGGTCGCGCACTTCAATCCTGCAGGCTATATCGGGTCGGGCTCACTGACGATCGACAGCCAGAGTTTTGTTGATCCGCGCTGGGACTCCTTCCAATCCGGCGGATATTCCTTCTTTGCATCCGGCACGATCACCTATGTGCTAGGTGTTCCCGAGCCTTCGAATTGGGCAATGATGCTGATCGGATTCGGTGTGGTCGGTGGCGCGCTGCGGTTGCGCCAGCACAAGGCGAATCTCCTCGTCCGGACTTGGGACTCTTGAAGGAAGCCGGGCCGCACGCGGATTGAGCCGGCTGGGTCGAACCGCCATCGTGTCGTTCGGGAGCGGTCGGCGCAGTTGCGAGATGACGGCGGCCGCCCTCAGAAATCCAGCGAGAATTCCACCGTATCGCCTTCGCCGATCGCCTCGGCGCGTCGGATGGCCGCCTTGACGGGAAGCCACCAGTTGCCGTCTTTGGCGGGGAAGATCGAGGTCTGCCATTGGCTGTCCCCGATCCGCGCCGAAACGCGAATCCCGCCGAAGCCTTTTATGCCTCCACGCTCGAGACGGCGCATGAACGCAGTGGCAGACAGCGTTTCAGCGGCGCTGCCGTCGACCGTAAGGAAGAACCAGCCGGCTCCGTTCTCGATAGTCCAGCGCCATAGCGGAGACCTGTGCTCGATTTTCTCCATGGGCAGGTTATGCCGGCTCGCTCGGACTTCCCGCAAGCCCTCGCTTTTCGGTGATGCAATGCTGATCGCGGTTCAACCTGTAATAGAAGCGGCTTATGAGATTGCGCCGCTGCAAGCAGCGGTGACGAAAAACGAACTGATCAAATCCAATGCCTTCCTGATCGGGCCGAAATGGGCAGGCTACGCAACTGATGGAGATCATGGTGCCAGACCCAGCTGGATTGACCCTGTTGTTCATTCGTCACGCCGAGAAGCCGATCAAGAACGGTCCCAATGGCGTCGATATCGACGGCAACTCGGATCCGGAATCGCTGATTCCCCATGGTTGGTCGCGTACGGGCGCATGGGTGCAGCTGTTCGTGCCCGCGCTCGGCGGGACTTCGCCGGTGCCAACGCCGACCGCGATTTTTGCATCCGAGCCTGGCAACGGGAGCAAGAGCGAACGCCCGCTCGAAACGGCCACCCCACTTGCGACGATGCTCGGTCTGACCGTCGATCAGAGCTTCGGCCTGGGGCAGGAACCAGCGCTTGCGGCGGCGATCGAGAAGACGACAGGAGTCGTGCTAGTCTGCTGGCAGCACGAAAGCATCGACGCGATTGTCGCCGCGCTGACCGATCCGCCGACCGTCCCGTCATGGCCCAAGACCTGTTTCAACGGCATGTTCCGTCTCGACCGGTCGAGCACCGGGTGGAATTATACCCTGCTCATGCCGGTGTTGCTGGCGGGGGATACGAGTACTCCGTTCTGAGCTACCCGATATGCACACGCGCTTCGCCCGAATCGCTCGAAAGTCCCGCTTGCGCGGCGCGTCAGCGAGGCCGGGTCCAGATGTCGCCTCGACCATCGAGATACCGGCCGATCGCATCCGCGATCTTCGCGTCATCGGCGAGGCTCGGATGATAATGGCAGCCCGACAATGCGAGGTTGCCTACCGTCAACGCGCCCACGCGGCGATCGCCGCTGTGCTCGAGCGCGGCGGCGACCTTGGCAACTTCGGACGCGATTTCGCCCTCGCTCATATCGGTTGACCAAAGCAGAATGAACGCCTTCGGATCTTTCGCGCGGATAGTGCGGAGGAACGCGATATAGGTGCGCTCATAGTCGGCGTGCAGCTGTTCTCGCGTCTGCCAGGGTTCGCCCGCCTGGAGCGGAGTGGAGAAATCGTTGGTGCCGAGTGCGACGACCACGACCTGCGGCCGCCAGGCGCGATCGTGATAGCGGTGCGACGAGTCCAGCAGTGCGAAGGGATAGGCGCGGGGCAGCGTGGTGCCCTGCGAGCCGTTGTAGTTGCGGACGATGCCGCGGCCCGAGATCGCGTTTACCTGATAGTCGGCGTCATACTTCGCCGCGGTCAACGCAGCGAGCCCGAGGGTGGTATCGGTGGTCTGCCACACCTGATCCCCCGAACACTCGCGCGTGTCCGACGTATTGCCATAACCGACGGTGTGCGAATCACCGACGAACTCGATCTGTCGCGCACGGGGAGCCGGGGCGGGAAGCGCCTTGCCGGCAGGTGCATAAATGCCCCCCAGCAGTGTCGGCTCCGCCTGGCTCTCGCTCGCGACGTCGACGCGTATGCGGTGAATGCCGTCGGCGAGTCCCGTCAGCCGATAATAGCCCGGCGATGGCTTCACCAGCTTTTCGGTTGCGCCGCCGTCGACTCGCACGCGCAGGCTCACTGCACCCGGCCCGATCTTGAGATACGCGTCAGCGCCGCGGAATGCCGCTTCGAAATAGCTGCCCGGCCATTGGCGCCGATAGCCTTCGCGACTCCTGACCACGCGACCGACGCTGTGCAGCGGGAGCGCTTTTATCTGTGTGCTGGGCGCAGCCACTTGCTCGATAGCGGGCGCGGCCGCCGAAGCCGCGGCAAGCGAAAGCAATGCAATAACTGCCTGCACCAAATCCTCCAAACGCACCGCGCGATCCGTCGAGCATGGCGATGCGTCGCATGGAACGCAAATGGCGACCAGATGGACAGCGATCCGCTAAGCGCGATGTGTCGAATCGCGCGCGGAACGCCGATGCGGGTTTGGGCTATTTGGTCGCGATCTCGTTCGTTTCGGCGCGATATTCCGCCCGCACGAACGCCTTGGCGGCCGTCTGCGTCTTGAAGCCATCAGCCAGCACTTCACTCGAGACGAGCGGATAGCCTTGCGAATTGTAACGGGTGGTGCGGACGGTCACGCGGAACACGCCTTCCTCGTCCTTGGAGACCAGATAGGGACGAACGGGAACGCGTGACATGGTTTTGCTCCTGGCGGCGATCTGTTGAAATGGCATGAGTCAAAAGCCGCCGCTTGCGGCCATGACGGGCGAGTGCGGCGATTCCTTTGTGTGATCGACGATCGCTGCTTCGGTCGTGAGCAGCAGGCCGGCGACGGACGCTGCGTCCTGCAACGCCGCACGGACGATGAGCGTAGGATCGATCACGCCCGATTCGACCAAATTCTCATATTCCTCGGTCTGGGCATTGAAGCCCTGCTCCTGATCGTTGCCGCCTATCAGCCGCGCCACGACGACGCCGCCGTCGTGCCCGGCATTCTCCGCGATCTGGCGCAGCGGCGATGACAGCGCCCTTCGCACGATATCGATTCCGCGCGTCTGGTCGACATTGGCTCCCGTCATCGCCTCGAGCGATCGCGAAGCATAGAGCAGCGAGGTGCCACCGCCCGGCAGGATACCTTCTTCGACCGCGGCTCGCGTCGCATGCAGCGCGTCATCCAGGCGATCCTTGCGTTCGCGCATCTCGACTTCGGTCGAGGCGCCGACGCGAATGATCGCCACGCCCCCGGCGAGTTTTGCCATTCGCTCCTGAAGCTTTTCCTGGTCGTAGTCGCTGCTGGTCACTTCGATTTGCCGTTTGAGCGCGTCGATCCGGGCGGCGATGGCGGTCGCGTCACCGGCGCCATCGACGATCATGGTATCATTCTTGTCGATCGTTACGCGCCGCGCCGAGCCCAGCATGTCGAGCGTGACGCTTGCCAATTTGATACCCAGGTCGGGCGAAACCACCGTGCCCTTGGTCAGGATCGCGATGTCCTCGAGCATCGATTTGCGACGATCGCCGAACCCTGGCGCCTTGACGGCCGCTACCTTGAGCCCGCCGCGGAGCTTGTTGATCACCAATGTGGTGAGCGCCTCGCCCTCGATGTCCTCGGCGATGATCAGCAACGGACGGCCCGATTGCGCGACCGCTTCGAGGATCGGCAGCAGAGCGTGGAGGTCCGACAGTTTGTTCTCGTGAAGCAGGATATAGGGATCCTGAAGTTCGACGGTCATCTTCTCGGCGTCGGTGACGAAATAGGCGCTCAGATAGCCGCGATCGAATTGCATGCCTTCGACGATATCGAGCTCGAACTCCATGCCCTGGGCATCCTCGATCGAGATCACGCCTTCCTTGCCGACCTTGTCCATTGCCGCCGCGATCATGCGGCCGATCTCGACGTCGCCGTTTGCGGAGACGATGCCGACCTGGGCGATCTCCTCGCTATTCGACACTGGCCGCGATCGTGCCTGCAGCTCTTCGACGACGCGTGCCACCGCACGATCGATGCCGCGCTTGAGCTCGATCGGGCTCACGCCCGCGGAGATCGATTTCATGCCTTCGCGGACGATCGCCTGGGCGAGGACCGTTGCCGTGGTGGTGCCGTCGCCCGCATGGTCCTGCGTCTTCGACGCGACCGCGCGCAACATTTGCGCACCCATATTCTCATAGCGGTTCTTGAATTCGATTTCCTTGGCGACGGTGACGCCATCCTTGGTGATGTGCGGAGCGCCATAGCCCTTGTCGAGCAAGACGTTGCGGCCCTTTGGCCCGAGCGTCACGCGCACGGTGTCGGCGAGCATGTCCACGCCGCGCACGATGCTCTCCCGCGCGTCGCGCGAGAATTTGATGTCCTTGATTGCCATGGTTCCGGTGCCGATTCGATCGCTGGGCCGCGACGAGAGCGTCGCTTTCACAACCGGAGCCAGCGCTACCATTTGCGATTTGGCACTCCACGACGTCGAGTGCCAGAACCGTTCCTTTGGACCTCAATGCGCCAAAGCGCAAGGTGGCACGCAGGTACGGACACGTCGAGCGACCCGCTATTTGTCTCGTACGAGCAATTCTCCCAGCGCGTCGAAGCGCATCTGGTGGATCGACCGCCGCTCCACCAGCCAGCGTTCGAGCACGGCAAAACCGCCAGGCTCTAGACGGCACGAGCGCACGCGCCCGGTCTTCTCGGTGCGCACCAGCCCGGCTTCCTCCAAGATCTGGAGATGTTGTGCGACCGCCGTCAACGTCACGCCGAGCGGCGCCGCCAGCGCCGAGACCGACAGCGGGCCGTCGGTCAGCCGCTCGACGATCTGGCGCCGCGTCGGATCGGCCAGCGCGCGCAGCACGCGTTCGACCGGCGCATCGCTCACGCGAACATTTCGCCGAGCTGGTCGAAGAGCAGGCGCCAGCCATGCTCGCGCATCTCCGGCCCGCCCGAATTCTCGAAAAAGGCGCCCTGATGCGTGAATGTCAGCATCGCGCCGGCGTCGTCCGGCGTCAGTTCGACGGTGATCAAGGCCGAGCTGATGTTGCGTCCGTCGAATGTCATCAGCTGCGTCGAGACGATGCGGCGGTGGGGCACGACGTCGTCGAAGCGCTCGGTGGTCGCGATCTCGACGCCGGGAAACGGCGTGTCGTCACCGAGCTTGAATACCAGCCGGCTTTCGCCGCCCGCGCGCAGATCGCTCGCGAACGTCACCACCTCGTTGCGGTGACCCTCGGCATACCATTTCCGGCGCAGCGCGGGATCGGCGAAGGCGGCGAACACTTGTTCCGCCGGCACGGGAAAGCGGCGTTCGACGACGAAGGTCGAGTGGACGACGGGTGCGGTTTCCATACAGCGCCTCCATTAGTGAAGTGATTGCTTCAGTAATGCGAGCAATGGGAATAGTCAAGTCACCGCTTCACTATAGACCTCCCTTTACGCCGCAAGGCATGGGGCATAAGCCGGTCCGATATGCCTTCTTCGGAGCATCTGAATGTGGAAATGGACTGTCTGCGCGGCGCTCGCGGTCTGCGCAGGAGCGGCGATGGCCGCTGACGCGCCGCCGGCGGCGCAGGCGCCCGCGAGCGAAAACCTCACGCTCGCGCGCGTTTTCGGCAACCCCGATCTGAACGGCCCTGCGCCGCGCGCGCTCAAACTGTCGCCCGACGGGAAACTTGTCACGCTGCTGCGCAACCGGCCCGACGAAAAGGAACGCTACGATCTGTGGGCGATGGACACGACCAGCGGCCAGTGGCGGATGCTGGTCGATTCGAAGAAGGTCGGCACCGGGGCGGCGCTGTCCGAGGCCGAGAAGATGCAGCGCGAGCGCGCGCGGATCGGCGACAACAAGGGCATCGTCAGCTATGATTGGGCCCCCGATGGCAATTCGCTGCTGGTCCCGCTCGACGGCGATCTCTATCTCGCCAGGCTCGACGGCCAAGCGCGCAAGCTCGTCGGCGGCGGCGTGCTCAACCCGCTGATCAGTCCGCGCGGCACCTATGTCAGCTATGTCCGCGATCAGAACCTCGTGATCCAGCCGCTCGCCGGCGGCGCGGCGAAGCAGCTCACCGACGACGGCAAAGCCAATGTCCATTGGGGCGAGGCCGAATTCGTCGCGCAGGAGGAAATGGACCGCACGCGCGGCTATTGGTGGTCGGACGATGATCGGCTGGTGGCGGTGGAGCGGTTCGATGAAAGCCCGGTCGGCATCGTCACGCGCGCTGCAATCGGTGCCGAGGGCACCAAGGTCTATGACCAGCGCTATCCCGCTGCGGGCACCCCCAACGCGCTGGTCGAACTGTTCGTGATCGATCCGATGAGTGGCGCAAAGGTCAAAGTCGACCTCGGGAGCAATCCGGACATCTATCTCGCGCGCGTCGATTGGGCGAAGGGTGGCAAGACGCTCTATGTCCAGCGCGAGAGCCGCGATCAAAAGACCCTCGACATGCTCGCAGTCGATCCCGCGACCGGCAAGGCGAGTGTGCTTTTCTCTGAGAAGTCAACTGAACGAAGCTGGATAAACCTTTCCGATTCCTATCATTTTATGCCGGACGGGAGTCTCGTCTGGTGGAGCGAGCGCGACGGCTACGGGCATCTCTATCATTATGGGAAGGGAAAATGGGTCCAGCTGACCAAAGGACCTTGGGTCGTGACCAACCTCGTCGGTGTCGATGAGAAACTCGGGCGGCTCTATTTCCTCGCCAACAAGGACGAGACGCTGGAGCAGCAGCTGTATCGCGTCGACATCGCCAAACCGGGCGCAGTCACGCGGCTGACCGAACTCGGTTGGACAAACAACGCGGTGATGGACAAGGCCGCGATGCGGGTGATGGTGACGCGCTCGAACGCGAACCAGCCGCCGCAAATCTATCTCAGCGACACCAGCGGCAAGCGACTGGCGTGGATCGAGGAGAATGCGCTTGTTTCCGGCCATCCCTATTTCCCGTTCGTCGCGGCCCATCGGCCGACGCAGTACGGCACGCTCAAGGCTGCCGACGGCTCGACGCTCTATTGGGAGATGATCACGCCGCCGCTCGAGCCGGGTAAGAAATATCCCGTGTTCTTCGAGCATTACGGCGGGCCGGGCACCACGCAGCAGGTGCTCCACCAATGGAAGAAGCCGATCGCGCAGTACATCGTCAGCCAAGGCTGGATTTATTTCCAGATCGACAACCGCGGCTCGAACTACCGGGGCAAGGCATTCGAGGATCAGCTCTATCACGCGATGGGCACGGTCGAGGTCGCAGACCAGGTCGCGGGCGCCAATTACCTGAAATCCCTTCCGTTCGTCGATGGCGCCAAAGTCACGACCTATGGCTGGTCGTACGGCGGCTATATGTCGATCAAGATGCTGCAGCAGGCGCCGGGCGTGTTTGCCGCCGCAGTTGCCGGCGCGCCGGTGACCAAATGGGAACTCTACGACACCCATTATACCGAGCGCTATCTCGGCGATCCCAGGACCGATCCGACGAGCTATTCGTCATCGGACGCGCTGCAGGACACCGCAAAGATCCGTGACCCGCTCCTGCTGGTCCATGGCATGAGCGACGACAATGTCGTGTTCGAAAACTCGACGTTGTTCGCCGCGCGCATGCAGAGCCAGGCGCGGCCGTTCGAGATGATGTTCTATCCCGGCCACACGCATCGCGTTGCGGGGCCGGGGATCAGCGAGCATTTGTGGGGGACGATTCTGGGGTTCCTGGACCGCGAGGTGAAGGACAAGAAGTGAGTCCGAATGCGAGCAGGAGAGGGGTTCTCGCCTACTTCCCATCCTCCACGATCGGCAGCAGCACCGCACTCGCGTTCTCCCCGCCGCGATAGATGCTCTGCGTCGCCGCCCGATAGCTGCTCGGCGGCGCGTTGAAGATGTTGTCGACATAGGTCTGTGGATTGCGGTCGTAGAGCGGGAACAGGCTCGACTGGATTTGCACCATGATGCGATGCCCAGGCAGGAACACATGGTCGACATTCGGCAGACCATAACGATAATTTTCGACCTTGCCCGGCGTGAGCGCGGCCGGAGTTGCGCGTCCATGGACGTACCGGCCGCGGAAAATCTCGATGCCCACGGCGAGCTCGTAGCCAGGCATTGCCGGCTTTGCCCCAAGGCTTCCTTTCTCGGGCGTAGTGTCCGGAGCGACGTCGATCAGCTTCACGACCCAGTCGCTGTCGGTCCCCGAAGTGGCGGCGTAGAGATCGACTTGCGGCGCGCCCATGATGTGCACCGGCTTGTCGAGCACGGCAGTCTGGTAGGTCGCGACGTCGGGCCGGCCATCGACGAAGCGCTGGTCTTGCACCAGCCAGGTCAGCCACTGGTCGCTCGCCATGTCGATCGGGCGCGGCAGGAACGGCACCGGCTTGGCCGGATCGGATAGATAATCGTCATGGCCGTCCGCAGTGGGCTTGGTGAAACCTGCGTGGAAACCGGCATCGAGGAACAAGGGCGTCAACGTCCCCATCGGCCATTTCGGCGACACGTCCCAGCGGTTGGCGCCGGTGGCATAGGTCAGCACCGGCGGCGTGTGCGGGTCGGGCGCACCTTTCAGATAATGGTCGAAGAACGGCTTGAGATATTGGACTCGGAAGTCGCGCGCAGTGTCGCCGGCGAGGCTGACCGCGCCAAGCTCATAGCCATAGTGGTTGACGCCCGAATGGCGCCATGGCCCGATGACGAGCGACACCAAGTCGTTGTTCGTGTCCTTGGGCTCGAGCACTCGATAGATCGCCGGCGCGCCATAGCTGTCTTCCTGGTCCCACTGCCCGACCACCAGCATGGTCGGCACGGTCAGCGGCCGCGCGGCCATCCATTTGTCGACTGCCTGGAGCGACCAGAAGTCGGTGTAGGCCGGATTTTCCATCACTTTCCGGATGGAGGGCACCTGCTCGATTCCCCAATTGCGCGCGAAATCGCCGGCGGAGCCGCTGTCGAGATAGGCAGTATAGTCGTCACCGGCACCGCGCGGGATCTTGGTGCCGCCGTCGCCGCGGTTGGTGCTCATTTCGAGGAAATAGTCGAAGCCGTTCATGCGGAACGCACCGTTGTGGAAATCGTCGTCGCCGATCCAGGTGTCGACCATCGGACTTTGCGGCACCGCCGCCTTGAGCGCGGGGTGCGGGTTGATCTCGGCCATCAGCGTGGTGAAGCCGAGGTAGGAACTGCCGATTACGCCAACCTTGCCGTTGGCCTCGGGCAGTTGCTTCACCAGCCACTCGATCGTGTCATAGGCGTCGGTCGATTCATCGACATTGGTATGATTGAGCGGGCCGATGATCGGCCGGGTCAGGATCCAAACGCCCTCCGAATGGTGCATCCCGCGGATGTCCTGATAGACGCGGATATAATTATCCTCGACGAACTCGGCGTCCATCGCGGGCAGGATCTCCGTGATCTTCTGGCTCGGCGTCCGCGCCGTCGCGTCTGCGGCGTCATAGGGCGTACGCGACAGCAGGATCGGCGCGTTTTTCGTCCCCTTCTTCATCACGATGACGGTGTAGAGCTTCACGCCATCGCGCATCGGGATCATCACCACGCGGCGGACATAGTCGGCTTGCGGGCGGACCTTCTCGTAGCTCGCGACCACGTCGGGAGTCATCGGCGTGACCGCCGCGGGGGCAGTCTGGCCGCCGGCAAGCGCGACTTGGGGTAGCGAGACAAGGGCGAACAAGGCCGATACGGCCGCGCGGCGCGATCCATTGTGCATGTGCACAGTCTATGCGGGCTCGGCGTCCGCAACAACCCGCTGACCCCGACTGGTGGGCCCGCCACCGGAAGAGGCAAACCGGCGGGCATCGACGCGCCATCGCAGCGGAGGCGAATCCCGGGCTGACACATAACAATCTTGTGCACGTGCGGAACACAGGCGCGCGCTTGGCGTTTCGTGCCAATCGGGGGCATTTTGCAATTCTGTAACGGGCAGCCAATCACGATATGCTAGCGGTGCGCGAGAAAGTCGAAACGGCGGAAGGGCGCTTCCAGCTGCTCGTCGAGAGCGTAACCGACTATGCGATCTATATGCTCGATCCGAACGGCCGGGTGGCGAGCTGGAATGCCGGCGCACGCCGCTTCAAGGGGTATGAAGCCGGAGAAATTCTCGGCGAGCATTTCTCGCGTTTCTACACCGCGGAGGACCGAGCCACCGGCCTCCCGGAACGCGCGCTCCGGACCGCCGAGACCGAAGGCCGTTTTGAGGCCGAAGGCTGGCGCGTGCGAAAGGACGGTACGCGCTTCTGGGCCAGTGTCGTCATCGATCCGATTCGCGATGCCTCCGGCGCGCTGCTCGGCTTCGCCAAGATCACCCGCGATCAGACCCAGCGCCGCGCGGCGGAGGAAGCGTTACGGCTGAGCGAAGAGCGTTTCCGGCTGCTCGTGCAGAGCGTGACCGACTATGCCATCTATATGCTCGATGCCGACGGGCATGTGATCAGCTGGAACTCCGGAGCGCAACGCTTCAAGGGCTATGCTCCGGATGAGATCATCGGCCAGCATTTCTCGCGCTTTTACAGCGAAGAGGACCGTGCCGAGGGTCTGCCGGAGCGTGCGCTGCGGCGGGCCGAGAGCGAAGGGAAGTTCGAAGCCGAGGGCTGGCGCATACGCAAGGACGGCACGCGCTTCTGGGCGAGTGTGGTAATCGATCCGGTGCGCGACGCCGATGGCAAGCTCATCGGTTTCGCCAAGGTGACGCGCGATCTGACCGAGCGGATGGAGACGCAACGCGCGCTCGAAGAGGCGCGGGAGGCGTTCTTCCAGTCGCAGAAGATGGATGCGATCGGGCAGCTCACCGGTGGCGTTGCGCATGACTTCAACAATCTGCTCGCGGCCGTGATCGGCAGTCTCGATCTCGCGCGGCGGCGGCTCGCAAAAGGCGGCGATGTCTCGCCCTTCATCGATAATGCGATGATGGCCGCAGAACGCGGCGCGACGTTGACGCAGCGGATGCTGGCCTTTGCGCGCAAGCAGGAACTGCGGCTCGAGAGTGTCGACGTCACGCAATTGGTGCGTGACATGGCCGAGATGCTGCAGCGGACACTCGGCGGACACGTCAACGTAGACACACGCTTCCCACTGATGCTGCCCGCAGTCGTTGCCGATCCTGCGCAGCTCGAACTGGCGTTGATCAACCTGGCGGTCAATGCGCGCGATGCTATGCCGAACGGCGGTCAGATCGTGATTTCTGCGCGCAAGGAAAGGGTTGAACGGGCCAATGGGCTCGCGGTCGGCGATTATGTCGCGCTTTGCGTGATCGACCAGGGTGAGGGGATGGAACCCGAGAAACTTGCCCGTGCCATCGAGCCGTTCTTCACTACCAAGGGCGTTGGCAAGGGGACCGGACTCGGTCTGTCGATGGTGCAGGGCTTTGCGCACCAATGTGGCGGCAAACTGGCGTTGAGCAGCATCAAGGGCGAAGGCACCAGCGCCGAAATCTGGCTACCGGTCGCGCCTGCCGATGCCGCAGTCGTCGAGCCGATCGGCCTGCGCGCGATCACCCATCAGATCGACCCGCTGACGATCCTCGCAGTCGACGACGATGCGCTGGTGCTCACCAACACGGCAGCGATGCTCGAAGACCTCGGCCATTCGGTGATCCAGGCGGGTTCGGCGCGCCGCGCGCTTGAAATTCTGAGCGACACCTGCGTCGACCTGGTGCTCACCGATTTCGCGATGCCCGAAATGACCGGCGCCAATCTCGCCGACGAAGTCCGCGCGCACTGGCCTGACGTTCCCGTGCTGATCGTCTCCGGCTATGCCGAACTTCCCGAGGGGTTGCTTGCCAATCTCGCCAAGCTGAGCAAGCCGTTCCGCGAAGATGAACTCGCCGCGGCAGTTGCCCGGGCGACCGCCGCTCGACGCGGCGAAGCGACAAGGCTGCACTTCTCGCAGGCGCGGCGGAGCTAGGTTAGCCTGCCACCGCCTGGAGTTCGGCTATGAGTCGGTCGACTTCTTCGGCCGTGTTGTAATGACAGAGCCCGACCCGCAACAGTCCGGCCGGCGCGAGTCCAAGCCGTTCGATCACTTCGACTGCGTAGAAATGGCCGGCCCAGGCGAAGATCCCTCGGTCGCCGAGGGTGCGTTCGATGTCGGCCGGCGCGTGGCTCGCGAGCGAGAACGAAAAGGTGGGGACGCGGCCGTCCATCGTCTGCGGACCCCAGAGCTTGAGGCCTGAAACGCTGGCCAGTCCGACAAGCAAGCGTTCGCCGAGATCGCGCTCATAGCTCCCGATCGCATCCATCGCCACCACCAGCCGAGCGCGGCGGCTGTTCGCGTGTGGATCGACGGTGCGGCCGAGCCATTCGAGATACTCCACCGTACCGAGCGTCGCGGCCTGGCCTTCGAACGATGGCGTTCCGGTTTCGAAGCGATGCGCGCCAGCGTCGTCCGCCGGCCGCACCTTATAGGCGCGCACTTGATCGGCGAGCGTCCCGCGCATCCATAGCACGCCCTGATGCGGCCCGAAGAATTTGTACGGCGAACAGACGAGGAAGTCGCAGCCGAGCGCTGCCACGTCGGTGACGATATGCGGCACCGACTGGACCGCATCGACGAAGACCAGCGCGTCGCTCCCGGCACGCACCGTCCGTACCGCTTCCGCGATCGGGTTGAGCGTGCCGAGCGCATTGCTCGCCGCGCCGAGCGCGACGAGCCGCGTGCGTGGGCCAAGTAGCGCGGCGAGCGCATCGACCGTCCAGCGGCCGGTCGCCGGATCGAAGTCGAGCCAGCGGACCGCGACGCCCCGGTCTTCGGCGGCCAGCAGCCAAGGCGCGACATTGGCGTCATGGTCGAGCCGCGTGAGCACGATCTCGTCGCCCGCCCGCCAGTCGCGGGCCAGCGCGCGCGACACGGCGAGCGTCAGGCTGGTCATGTTCGGGCCGAACGCGATCTCGTGCGGCGCGCCGCCGAGCAGGTCGGCCATCGCGGCATGCGCTTCGTCCGATATTGCGTCGGTTTCGCGCGATGTCGGGAAGTCGCCGTGCGCATTGGCGGTTCCGCTCTCGAGGTGACCGACCATGCGCCCAATTGCATCCCGGCAAATCTGGGTGCCGCCCGGCGCGTCGAAATAGACGCAGGGCCGGCCATTATGGCTACGGGAGAGCGCGGGAAAGCGGGCGCGGACCGCGTCGATTGGGAAGTGCATGGCCCCGCATAGCCGGGCGGAGAGCGCTGGCAACAGCCGTTTGCGGAGGGAACGCTCACCCGCCGCTCAATAGTATTTGGCAAAGTCGCAAACGATGACGGTCGCCACCAAGGCATGGCTGGGTTCCGCGCGCGCGCCTGTCGTCAGCAAGCCCGTCCTTCGGCAACGGGAACGGCGACGTATATGCCCGCTGAGGGACAGGGTGTCGCCACCCCTAGCAATCTGCTAGCGGCGCCCCACTTTCTGCAATCACGTCATTGGAATCGGAGCATCATGGGCTATCGGGTCGTCGTCGCAGGCGCCACCGGCAATGTCGGTCGGGAAATGCTGAACATCCTCGCCGAGCGCGAATTTCCGATCGACGAGATAGCGGTCCTCGCCAGCGCGCGCTCGCATGGGGACGAGATCGAGTTCGGCGAAACCGAGCGAATGCTCAAGGTCAGGAATATCGAGCATTTCGACCCCGCCGGCTGGGACATCGCGCTGTTCGCGATCGGTTCGGAGGCGACCAAGCTCCATGCTCCGAGGTTCGCGGCCGCAGGCTGCACGGTGATCGACAACTCGTCGCTCTACCGCATGGATCCCGACGTGCCCCTGATCGTGCCCGAAGTGAATCCACAGGCGATCGACGGCTATAAGCGCAAGAACATCATCGCCAACCCGAACTGCTCGACTGCCCAGCTGGTGGTCGCGCTCAAGCCGCTGCACGATGCCGCGCGGATCAAGCGCGTCGTGGTCGCGACGTATCAATCGGTGTCGGGCGCAGGCAAGGCGGGAATGGACGAGCTGTTTGAGCAGAGTCGTAATATCTTCGTCGGTGACCAGGCCGAGCCGCGCAAGTTCACCAAGCAGATCGCGTTCAACGTGATCCCGCATATCGACAGCTTCCTCGACGACGGATCCACCAAGGAAGAGTGGAAGATGGTGGTCGAAACGAAGAAGATTCTCGACTCCAAGATCAAAGTCATCGCGACCTGCGTGCGCGTGCCGGTGTTCGTCGGCCATTCCGAAGCCGTGCACGTGGAGTTCGAGAACGAGATTTCGGCCAAGCAGGCGCAATCGATCCTGCGTGAGGCGCCGGGCGTGATGCTCATCGATAAGCGCGAGGACGGCGGTTACGTTACGCCCATCGAATGCGTCGGCGAATTCGCGACCTTCGTCAGCCGCGTGCGCGAGGATCCGACGGTCGAAAACGGCCTTGCGATGTGGGTGGTTTCGGACAACCTCCGCAAGGGCGCCGCGCTGAATGCGGTCCAGATCGCCGAGCTGCTGGGACGACGCCATTTGCAGAAGGCAGCCTAGCTCGATTGGCCGATCGCCAAACGCAGCCTATTCGCCCCGGACTAGGCTGGGCCGACCCGGGGACCTTATCGCTTGGCGGGCTCAGTGCCCCGCGGCGCCTGGGTCGGGCTTCTCGACTTTAGCGTTCTTGTTGCGCTTGAGCAGGAGCACCAGCGGTATCGACAGGGCCGTGACGACCATCATCAACCGGAATACGTCGAGATAGCCGATCATCGCCGCCTGCTGCGTCACCATGCCGTTGACCATAGCCATCACCGCCTCGTTGGCGGTTGGAAACATCTGAAGCAGATAGGGGTCGAAGGTGCTGAGTTTCGCGGTCGTGAGATGTGCGCCCAGGTCGGCGTGATTGATCTGCAGCTCGCGTGCGAGGATCGTGGTGACGATCGAAATCCCGACCGATGCGCCGATGTTGCGCGCCAGATTGAGCAGACTCGAGCCTTCGGTGCGGAAGTGCGGCGCAAGCGTCTGAAACGCCATGTTGTTGAGCGGCATGAACACCAGCCCCATGCCGAACCCCTGGATGAAGCCGGTGATCACGAATGCGCTCGAGCCCATGGCGAACGTCCAGGTCGTCATTTGCCAGAGCGAATAGGTGACGATCATCAGTCCGAGGCCGACCACCCATCGCGCATCGAAATTGCGCTGGATCAGCTGGCCCGAGATCGCCATCGTCACCAGCACACCGAAACCGCGCGACATCAATAGCTCGCCGGTCTGCATCACCGAATAGCCGTAGAGGTTCTGCATCAGCGGCGGCAGCAGTGCCATCGTCGCCATCATGATTATCCCGATCACCGGGAAGAAGAAAAGTCCGGTGACGAGGTTGCGATTCTTCCACAGGGCACGGTCGAACATCGGCATTTTGGCAGTGGCGAGGTGCACCACGAACATCCACAGAGTGACGAAGGCGAGCAGTGCCTCGATCCAGATCTCCCCCGATTGGAACCAGTCCTTGGTCTGGCCGCGGTCGAGCATCAGCTGCAGCGCGGAGATGCCGATCGAGAACAGGATGAACCCGGTCATGTCGAACGCGCGCTTCCGGATCGGCCGTGACGGCAACAGCCACCACAGGATCGCAAACGTCACCACGCCGACGGGGAGGTTGACGTAGAAGCACCAGCGCCATTCGAAATTCTCGGTCAGCCAGCCGCCGATCAGCGGGCCGAGGATCGGCCCGATCATCACACCCATGCCCCAGACCGCCATCGCCTTGGCCTGCTTGCCGGGTGGATTGACGTCGAGCAGCACCGTCTGGCTGAGCGGTCCGAGGAACGCCGAAGTCACGCCCTGGAGCACTCGAAACAGCACGATTTGCTCGAGGTTCTGCGCGGCGCCGCACAGCGCCGATGAGACCACGAAGCCGCCGACGGAGAACAAGAACAGGTTTCGCGAGCCGACGCGGTCGGACAACCAGCCGGTGATCGGGATCGCGATCGCCGAGGCGACGATATAGCTCGTCAGCACCCAAGTGATCGTGTCGGATGTCGCGCCGAGCGCGGCCTCCATGTGCGGCAAGGCGACATTGGCGATCGTCGTGTCGAGCACCTGCATCACCATTGCGGCCATCACGCCGATGCCGAGCAGTGCCGGATTGGAGCAGTGGAGCGCCGCCACGCCCTCCGCAGGGCGTGGCGGCGCCGTGGTGGCCGGGCGAAGGGGGGCCGCCCGGCCGGGAGTCGTGCTATTTGTTGCCACGCACGTCGACTTTCACGCTGACCGAAAGGCCGGCGATCAGCGGACGCGGGCTCGGTTCGTCGATCGCGATGCGCACCGGAACGCGCTGCGTCACCTTGACCCAGTTGCCGGTAGCGTTTTGCGCCGGGAGCACCGAGAATTCGGAACCGGTGCCCGCACCGATCGACTGTACATGGCCCTTGAGCTTGAGCCCAGGATAGGCGTCGAAGCGGATCTCTGCAGCCTGGCCGACGCGCATCTTGTTGAGATCGGTTTCCTTGAAGTTGGCGCCGACCCAGGTGGCGTTGCTCTTGACGATGGTGACTGCAGGCAGGCCCGTCATCATCATCTGACCCAACTGAAGCCGCTCGGTCTGGCTTGCGACGCCGCTTTCCGGCGCGCGGATGACGGTGCGCGATAAGTCGAGCTCGGCCTTCGCACGCTGCACTCGCGCCGCCGCAATCGCCGGATTTTCACCAGGAACCGCTGCCCCGTTGGCGATCTTCGACTTGGCCTCGGCTTCGTCCGCAAGCGCGCTCTGATACGCCGCCCTGGCCTGTTCGACCGCGTGCTGCGCGTCGAGCAGGTCGGCGCGCGTCACGAACCCCCGCGTCATCAGTGCGGACTTGCGGTCGAGGTCTTCCTGCGCCTGCTGGATCTTGTCCCTTGCCGCCTGGATGTCGGCACCCTTGCCCTGATAGCTGGTCTCAAGCGTCTGAAGCGCGACCTGGGCGTTGGCGATCGCCGCATTCGCCTGCGCGACTGCGATGCGATAGGGTTCGGGGTCGATCTCGAACAAGACGTCGCCCTGGTGAACCGGCTGGTTCTCCTTGACGTTGACCTTGACGATCTTGCCGGTGACGTCGCTCGACACCGAGACCTTGTCTTGATCGATATAGGCGTTCTCGGTCGATACGTAGCGGCCCGAGGTCGCCCAAAAAAAGCCGGCCACGGCGAGCACGAGCAGCGGGACGCCGAACATCAGCAATGGACGCAACCAGCGCCGCGGCTTGCGTTCCGCCACGGGCTCGATCGGGTCGAGCGCCAGTGCGCTTTCGATCTTGGCGTCCACGTCAGCCATTTCCCACCTGTTCCTGCTCGACCGGATTGCTCAGGTTCGCGCGCACCAAGGCGAGTGCGCTCATGAGATCGTCGTATTGCTGATCGCTCAACCCGGCGCGCGCGTCGTTGAGCAAAGCGGTTCCAACGCTGCGCAGTTGCTCGACTACCGGATGTGCCTTTTCAGTCAAATGGATCAGCCACGCGCGGCGGTCGGTCGGATCACGTCGGCGTTCGACCAGGCCGGATTCCTCGAGCCGATCGATCATCCTGCACAAGGTGATCGGCTCGACGTCGAGCACATCCGCGAGAAAGCCCTGATTGGAACCTTCGAAGCGCAGCAGCGTCAATAGCACGCGCCACTGACTCACGGTGACGCCACTGGCGCGCGCGCGCTCATCGAAGCGTTTGCGCATCAGGCGCGAAATGTCCTTGAGGACGAAGCCGAGATTGTCCGGAGCGACCATATCGCGCACATAATAAGCACGCTTATATAAATCAAGGCTTACTGGTTGCATATGTTGCAATGCGGAATGCAAGGATATTCGCATTACCGGAAGGATGACGATGGCCCAGCCCATGACCGGTGGCTGCCAATGCGGCCGTGTGCGCTATACCGTGCGGGTCGACAGCGACGATGCCTATCTGTGCCACTGCCGTATGTGCCAGCGCGCGACTGGGGGCGTCTCGATCGCGTTCAAGAATGTCGCACGCCGCGACGTAACCTGGGAGCGCGAGCCGGAGCGGTTCGCAAGTTCGCCTATCGCGCAACGCGGTTTCTGCGCGCAGTGCGGTACGCCGCTGACCTATGAGGGCAATGGCAGCGACCGCATGGATCTGACGATCGGCAGCTTCGACGATCCCTATCGTTTCCGTCCGACCGAACATTCGGGTTTCGAGGGCGTGCACGAGGCATGGCTTGACACGCGCCGCCTGCCGACCGAGCGCACAGAAGACAACGTCCGCATCAGAGAGCGCTGGATTCAAGCGATTGGCCGAGTTCCCGACTGAAACGCATCGCATGGCGAGCTTCGACGGCGTCGAGATCGCCTGGACCGAGATGGGGGAGGGGCAGCCGCTGGTGCTCATCCACGGCTTCTTCTCGAACGCCTTCACCAACTGGATCCGCTACGGCCATGCCGCCACGATCGCGGCGCGTGGGTTCCGCGTGATCATGCCCGATCTGCGCGGCCACGGACTCAGCGACAAGCCGCACGATCGCGCAGCCTATCCGGTCGACGCGCTGGTGCGCGACGGGTTCGCGCTGATCGATCGGCTTGGCCTGACCGACTTTGATCTCGGCGGCTATTCGCTCGGCGCACGCACGACGGCGGGCATGCTGATCGGCGGCGCGCGCCCACGACGGGCGATTCTCGCGGGCATGGGCCTCGAGGGTCTGGTCGAAGCGAGGCGTCGCGCCGACCATTTTCGATTCATCCTGACCCATCTCGGAGAGCATCCCCGCGGCAGCCCCGAATGGCTCGCCGAGTCGTTTCTCAAGACGACCAAAGGCGATCCGCAGGCGCTGCTTGGCGTGCTGGACACGTTCACTGACGTGCCGCGCGATGCGATCGCGCGAATCGACACGCCGACTTTGGTCGTCGCCGGCGACGAGGACGGAGACAATGGTTCGCGCGAAAGCCTGGCAGCACTGTTGCCGCACGCGACGCTCGCTACCGTTCCGGGCGGCCATATGAGCGCGGTCACCAATGTAAAACTGGGCGTGGCGATCGCGAACTTCCTGGCGACTTGACCCGCGCGCGGCCCCGCCGCAGGCTGGCATAAGCTTTCGCGAACATCTGCGAGGACTTCTTCATGTGGCGTATTGGAATTTCGCTGCTGGCGCTGACGCTGGCCTCTCCCGCACTTGCCCAGAACGCGGTCAAGCCTGCGCCAGGCGATGCCGCGGCGTTCGTCGACAAGGCAGAAACCGCGCTCGCCAAGGCCTCGCTCGACGCCAACCGCGCGGGCTGGGTCAACGAAACCTATATCACGGTCGATACCGAGGCGCTGACGGCCGCAGCGTCGGGCGTGCAGAGCGCGCTGCAGGTGCAATTTGGCATCCAGGCGTCGAAGTATCAGGGCGTCGACGGGATCAAGCCAGATGTCGCTCGCAAACTTGGCCTGCTCCGCAGCAAGATCGTGCTGCCTCCGCCGAGCCGCGCGGGTGCCGCCGAGACGCTGAGCGGGATCGTTGCCGGGATGAAGGGGCGCTATGGCGCCGGCAAGGGCACGCGTGACGGCAAGCCCATCAACGGCAGCGACATCGAAGCGGCGATGGGCACCGAGCGCGACCCTGCGAAGCTCAAGGAGATGTGGCTCAGCTGGCACGACAATGTCGGCGTACCGCAGCGCTCGGATTTCGCCCGCATGGTCGCGCTGTCGAACCAGGGCGCCAGCGAGCTGGGCTATCGCGACACCGGCGCGCTGTGGCGCTCGGTCTATGATATGCCGCCCGATCAGTTCGCCAAGGAGGTCGATCGGCTGTGGGAAGAAGTGAAGCCGCTCTATCTCTCGCTGTTCACCTATGTCCGATGGAAGCTCAACGAGAAATACGGCGACGCCGTGCAATCCAAGACCGGCCCGATCCGCGCCGACCTGCTCGGCAATATGTGGGCGCAGGAATGGGGCAACATCTATGATCTCGTCGCACCGCCGGGATCGGGCGACGTCGGCTATGACACCGGCAAGCTGCTCGAGTCCAAGGGCTATGATCCGGTAAAGATGGTCAAGGCGGGCGAGGCCTTCTATTCGTCGCTGGGGTTCAAGCCGTTGCCCGACACCTTCTGGGAACGCTCGCAGATCGTGAAACCCGCCGATCGCGAAGTCGTGTGCCATGCCTCGGCCTGGGATATCGACGATCTCAACGACGTCCGCATCAAGACCTGCCTCAAGGTCAACTCGGACGATTTCGTGACGATCCACCACGAACTCGGGCACAATTACTATCAGCGCGCCTACAGCGGTCAGCCGTTCCTCTACAAGGACGGCGCCAACGACGGCTTCCACGAGGCGATCGGCGACTTCGTCGCGCTGTCGATCACGCCCGATTATCTCGTCTCGATCGGACTGCTCGACCAGGACAAGGTGCCGAGCGAGGACAAGGACATCGGACTGCTCCTGCGCCAGGCGCTCGACAAGGTCGCGTTCCTGCCGTTCGGCCTGCTCGTCGACAAATGGCGCTGGGGCGTGTTCTCGAATAACATTCGCACCGACGGTTATGAAGGTGCTTGGAACGCGCTTCGTCTGCAATATCAAGGCGTAGTCCCGCCGGTGAAGCGCGACGAGACCAGGTTCGACCCCGGCGCCAAATATCATGTGCCCGCGAACGTGCCCTATGCCCGCTATTTCCTCGCGCGCATCCTCCAGTTCCAATTCTACAAGGCTGCATGCGAGCAGGCTGGGTGGAAGGGACCGCTGCATCGCTGCTCCTTCTACGGCAACAAGGATGTCGGTGCGAAGCTCGAGGCGATGCTGACGATGGGTGCGTCCAAGCCCTGGCCCGACGCGCTCGAGGCGTTCACCGGGACGCGCGAGATGTCGGGCAAAGCGATCGTCGACTATTTCGCGCCGCTAAAGGCGTGGCTCGACGAACAGAACAAAGGCAAGCCGACGGGGTGGTGACACTAGTCGCGATCGCGCTGCTGGCGAGCACGGGACTAGCACACGGCTTCCTTTCGGGTTTTCAGGGTGGAAGTGTGCAGTCGCCCAACGGGCAATGGACGATATCGGCGCGCGGCGCCGACATGAATGGCGAGGAAATGACCACCGTCGCGACGCTAACCGACCGTCGAGGGCGGAGGCGGCCGCTGCTTCGGTTCGAACGCGATTTGGAAGTCGTCTGGCTACCGGGCACGCGGCAAGCGCTGTTGATACAGCGCACGATTCATTTCGCCACTCTTCACCTCTTCGAACTGCGACGGGCAGGCGAGGTGGGCGCCATTCAGAGCGACCTGGAGCGGCACATGCGTCGGCTACATCCCGGGATTGGCGAGATCGAGAATCGTCAAATCGTGTTGGGGCACGTGGATTCGGATGCGTGTATTCTGGTCGAGGAGTCCGGCTTGCCTCGCGGGAGATCCACGGGAAGCTTCGTTGCGCGGCGTACCTATTTCCGGCTCGACCTGGTCCGCGGCCGGGCAGCGCCGACAAACCGTTGCCGCGGTGTTGCGATCGCTTGACCGCCGGTATTCAACGGAACGGCGGCTCGTTGAACGCCCGCAGCTTGCGGCTGTGCAGCTTCTCGCCTTCCCGCCGAAGTTCCTCGCAGGCCTCGATCCCGATCCGCATATGCTCATTGATCGCGCGCTCGTAGAAGCGGTTGGCTTGACCCGGAAGCTTGAGCTCGCCGTGGAGCGGCTTGTCCGACACGCACAGCAACGTCCCGTAGGGCACGCGGAAGCGATAGCCCTGCGCGGCGATCGTCGCGCTTTCCATGTCGATGCCGACCGCCCGGCTTAGCGAGAAGCGGAACGCGGACGCCGAATAGCGCAGTTCCCAGTTGCGGTCGTCCGAGGTGACGATCGTGCCGGTGCGCAGCCGCTTCTTGAGCTCGTCGCCGGTCTGGCCTGAGACCGTCGCGGCGGCGCGCGCCAGCGCAAGCTGGACTTCGGCGATCGCAGGCACCGGAATTTCCGGCGGCAACACGTCGTCGAGCACATGGTCGTCGCGCAGATAGGCATGCGCGAGCACATAGTCCCCGATGCGCTGGCTGGGGCGCAGGCCGCCGCAATGGCCGATCATCAGCCACGCTTCGGGCCGGAGCACCGCCAAATGGTCGGTGATCGTTTTCGCATTCGCCGGGCCAACACCGATGTTGACGAGCGTGATCCCCGATCCGTCTTCGGCGATCAAGTGATAAGCCGGCATCTGATGGCGGCGCCAAGCGCTGTCGGTGACGAGCCGGTCGACGTCGTCCCCTGACGTTATCACCACGCCACCCGCGCCCGAAACGGCGTTGAAGCGGCCGCCGCTGTCGAGCTGCGCGCACGCCCAGCGCACGAACTCATCGACATAGCGGTGGTAGTTGGTGAACAGGATGTAGCGCTGGACGTGCTCGGGCGGCGTGCCAGTGTAGTGCCGCAACCGCGCGAGGCTGAAATCGGTGCGCAGTCCATCGAACAGTGCGAGCGGGCGCGTCTCGTCGGCGCTGATCCAGGTGCCGTCGGCGATCTCGTCGCCGATGTGCGCGAGTTCGGTCGCAGGAAAATGACGCGCGAGTTCGGTGGCGCTCACCTGGTCGAGGTGGAAGGCGTGGCCTGGATCGATCACATAGGGAAACGGGATTTCCTGGCGGCCGGACTCAGCGCGGACCTCGACGTCATAATCCTCGATCAGCAGCGTTAGCTGCTCCTCGAGATAGCGCGCGAACATCGCGGGCTTGGTCACGCTGATGCGATAATTGCCGGCGTCGCTGAGCCGTCCGAACGATCGCGCGGGCACCGCACGATCCGCTTGCCCATGATAGTGGACCACGATTTCGGGATAGGCGAAGGAGCCATCGGTACGGCTCTCGGGGGGCGGCGGCGTGCCGTCGGTGAGATAGCGAGTCAGCGCGGCCTTGAGCCGCTCGACCGACGCGCTGTACAGCCGATCCAGTTCGGCCACGATTGCTTGCGCTTGAGTCATCGTCCGGCGCTAGTGCCGAGACGTGACGCTGGCAAGACTTTGGGCGAGGCCTTGGGACAGCCACCAGGCGCCCCCGGCACGATGCCGGGAGCGCCTTTCGAGTCAGGCCTTGGTCGCCTCGTCGTCCTTTTCGAGCAGCTTGCTGACGCCATAGGCCGCGCCGGCTACCGCCGCCGCAGCGCCGGCGGCAATGCCCGCGGCCGCGAATGGATGTTCCTTGACTGCCTCGACTGTCGACTCGACCGCGTCCTCAATCGCACTCCGCGCCTGTTCGAACAGTGACTCCGCCTTGGCGCTGATCGTTTCGACGGCGCTTTCGGCCTTCGCCGTCACTGCCTCGGTGGTCGTCTCGGGTACGGGGGGTTTCGCAGTGGTTTGATCTGCCATGTTTCCAACTCCTTGGTGCGCGGAACGTCAACGGACTTGGACGCAGCCGGTTCCGCCTGCGTATCGATCAGAGCTGCTCGAGCATGTGCTCCGCGCTGCTCACCTTGAATTCGCCCGGAGCCTCGACGTTGAGCTGCTCGACGGTACCATCGTTGACCACCATCGAGAAGCGCTGACCGCGCTTGCCCATGCCGAACTTGCTTCCGTCCATCACCAGCCCGACCGCTTCGGCGAACGCCCCATTACCGTCGGCGAGCATCGTGACCTTGCCGTCGACTCCGCTCGTGGCGCCCCAGGCCTTCATCACGAAAGCGTCGTTCACCGCGGTGCAGGCGACTTCGTCAATGCCCTTGGCCTTGAGTTCGTCAGCCTTTGCCACGAAGCCCGGCAAGTGCTTGGCCGAGCAGGTCGGCGTGAATGCGCCCGGCACCGAAAACAGCGCGACGCGGCGGCCCGCGAAGAAGCTGTCGGAATCGACGGTCTCGGGACCGCCTTCGGTTACTTTGACGAAACTGGTGTTGGGAACCTTGTCGCCGACTTGGATGGTCATGGGCTGTCCTCCTCTTTTTGTCCCGATCGGTCGAACGGGCGTCTGTCGCGCCTCCAATCGGAGTACCGCGAAGCTTTTTCAAGCAGTGGCGGAGCAATTTCACTGGCGTTATGTTGTGCCGGCATGGAGTCGGCGCCTTTCCTCACTGGCCAGTTCCTGCTCGCGATGCCGGGAATCGGCGATCCGCGCTTCGAGCACGCTGTGATCGCGATGTGCGCGCACGACGAGAGCGGTGCGCTCGGCATCGGTATCGGCGAGACGATCGAAGGGCTCCGCCTGCACGATCTGCTTCAGCAACTGGAGATCGACCCAGGTGCAGCGCCCGATGCGCCGATCCATTTCGGTGGCCCGGTCGAGCCGCGCCGCGGGTTCGTGCTCCACGCGACCGATTGGGACGGGCAGGACACGATTTCGGTCGACGGGCGCTGGGCACTATCGGGGTCGATCGACGTGCTACGCGCAATCGCCGAGGGCAAGGGGCCGTCGCGCTGGCTGGTTGCGCTCGGCTATGCCGGCTGGGGTGAAGGTCAGCTCGATGCCGAGATGACGCGCCACGGCTGGTTCAACACCGCCGGCGACACTGCGCTGCTGTTCGATACCGACGCGGAGCAGCGCTGGGCGAAGGCATTTGCCGCCGCCGGTATCGATCCGCGCCTGCTCGCGAGCAGTGCGGGGATGGCCTGAGCTACGCATCTTGTCGTGCTGCGACGTCGCGCGAAAGCCCGCCTGATATCAGGCTGGAGTACCCCTGCTCCGCGGCAAGATTCGCCCTGATCCGGTCAGGAACAGAAAAGTGGGATTTTCGGCCAGCAACTAACTGTATTCCCAGGACTATCTTGAGCCCGGCGAGCGGGCCTGAGGCGAAATAGCCCTGCTATTCGGCGGTTTTCGCCAAATTAGCCCTGTTATTGCGGTAAAGACCGGTCTTGCCCCTCCGTGCGTGGGTTCAGCCGACCCGTTCGAGATTGGCTGCATAGTCACGCTGTTTCGCGACATAATGCGCCGCCGAGGCGCGGATCAGTGCCTTGGCAGTGTCGTCGAGCTCGCGCACGGCACGCGCAGGACTGCCCGTGATCAGGCTGCCGGGCGGGAAGGTCTTACCCTCAGTCACCAGTGCGCCCGCGCCGATCAGGCAGTCCTCGGCGATCACGGCATGGTTGAGGATGATCGCGCCCATGCCGACGAGTACGCGCGGCCCCAGCGTGCAGCCGTGCAGGATCGCCTTGTGACCGATCGTGCAATCTTCGCCGATCGTCAGGGGAGCGTCCGGATCCGAGTGTAGCGCGGCGCCTTCCTGGACGTTGCTGCGCGCGCCGATCAGGATCGGGGTATTGTCGCCGCGGATCGCCGCGCCGAACCACACGCTGGCGAGCGTCGCGAGCCTGACGTCGCCGATCAGATCGGCGCCGGGCGCAACCCAGGCATCTTCGGCAAGCTGCGGCGCGTTTCCGCCGATTCGATAGAGTGGCATGCGCGTCTCCCGGGGGGAGGACGCGCTCAGTTCAGCGCGTCGAGTGTCCCCGCGGGCAGGTTCCAGCCTAATGCGAGCGCCACTGCAAGCCCCACCATCAGGACGGCCAGCGTCGAGGAGAGCGAAAACAGCCCCCAGCCAACCATGGTCATCATTTCCGAACTCGGCCGCTGCGCGCGCTGGTTGCGCGACATCGCGGTGATCACGAACATCGAAAGCATCGCGTAGATGAAGATTACGAACTGCGTCACTGCCAACCCCGCCCCAAGAAAAGCCGAACTGCCCCGTCGCAACGGTAGGCAGCGATGGTTAACGGATCAATGACGCGGTGCACAATTCGGCGCATTCCCTAAGGGATTGGACGCGTCTGCGGTTACTACCTAGGCACATACACCCGTCAGGATCGCCCGGAAATCGTTGACGTTGGTTCGCGTGGGACCGGTCACCACCAGGTCGCCGAGCGCGGCGAAGAAGTCATAGGCGCGGTTCGTGTCGAGCAGTTCGTGCGGGTCAAGTCCCAGCGCACGGCCGCGCGCGAGACTATCGGGCGTCAGGAGCGCCCCGGCATTGTCCTCCGTCCCGTCGATGCCGTCCGTGTCGCAGGCCAGTCCCCAGATACCCGGCGCGCCATCGAGCGCGAGTGCGAGGCCGAGCAGATATTCGACATTGCGCCCCCCGCGACCGGCGCGGTTGACGACCCGCACGGTGGTCTCGCCTCCCGACAGAATCAGCTGCGGTTCGCTCGCGCGCAGCGCCAGCGCGGCATGCTCCGCACCCAGGGACCGCGCTTCGCCTTCGAGATCGTCGCCGAGCATTACGACCTTCAAACCCCGCGTAGCAGCGAGCCGCGCGGTTGCGGTAAAGGCATCGGCCGCCCGCGCCACGATGCGCACGTCGCCGGCGGCGATATCCGGCGTTTCGTTCGCCGGATCGGTGAGCGCGGCCCGCACGCCGCAGGGGGCGTCGAGCACATAGCGATCGAGGATCGCGCGCGCATCGGCGAGGTTGGGGGAATCAGCGACGGTCGGTCCGCTTGCAATCATCGCGGGGTCGTCGCCAGGAATGTCCGAGATCAGCAGCGTCGTCACCCTTGCCGGCGCGGCGGCTCGCGCGAGCCGGCCGCCTTTGATTCGCGACAGATGCTTGCGCACGATATTCATCTCGCCGATGGCGGCGCCCGAGCGCAGCAGCGCGCGAGTGACTGCGGCCTTCGTGGCGAGGTCAACGCCCGTCGCAGGCAGCGCGAGCAGCGCCGATCCACCACCCGAAATCAGCGCCAGCAGCCGATCCTTGGGTCCGAGTTGGTGTGCAAGCGCAAGCGCACGCTCCGCCGCTGCAAGACTGCCCGCGTTCGGAACGGGATGTCCGGCTTCGATCGTCTCGAACCCGTCAGGCAGCAGGTGCGGCGCGCCATGGTGATCCGGCGGTGCGACGACCAGACCCGAGACCGCGCCCGGGAGCCGCGCCGCAGCGACCGCCGCCATCGCCGCAGCGGCCTTGCCGACCGCGATTACCAGCGTGCGGCCGTCGCACTGCCAGTCGTCGAGCGCAGCGGGTAGGCATGCTTCCGCCGAGACGGCGCGGACGGCGCTGTCAAACAAGTCGCGCAAAAGGCTGCGAGGATCTTCGCTCATCCGATCGCTCCTAGGACTCTGCACGGGATCGCGGCAAGTTACCAAGGCGCTGGAAATAGGCGAAGGGCTCGACAGCGCGTGCGGAGCGCGGCAGTCATCAAACCATCGTGCACCCGTCACCCACGAGTCTTGAATGCGCGGCACAGCCGAACGGTCCGAGGGGATTTGAATGCGGCTGACCCTTGCATCGTTGCGTGAATTTCCCCGGTCACGGATGTCGTGGCCCGCAATGCTCGAACTCGTGCTCGTCGCGGTGCTGGGGACGCAATGCGCGCGCATTCTCTGGGCGGCAGTGACGCCAGTCGGGGCCTTCGGCGATTGGCGACCGCAGCCCGTGATCGAAATGACGCCGCGCGCCCGGGCCGCGCTCTTCGCCGGCTTCGACCCATTCTATCGTACCGCTCCGGTGCAGACGAACACCCAGACCGTAACGGGCCTGACGCTTCAGCTGTTTGGCACGCGCGTCAACGAGGCATCTGGTGGAGGTTCGGCAATCATCGCCGGCCCCGACGGAGCACAAGCGAGTTACGCCGTCGGTGACGCAATCGTCTCGGGAGTGATTCTCAAGGCGGTTGCGGTGGATCATGTCGTCTTGTCGCACGCCGGCAGCGACGAGCTCCTGTTCCTCGATCAGTCGAAGCCGGCCCCAGTCCCGGTTGAGGCCCCACGGTCGTCACTCCGCGCCGATCGCATGCGTACCGAGCTCGGCCTCGTGCCGCGTACCGGAGCCGGGGGCCTGGTGACCGGCATCGCCGTAGCACCGGCTGGGTCGGGCGACGCCTTCACCCAGGCGGGCTTCCGCCCCGGCGATGTCATCGTCAGCATTGACGGACGGCCAGTTCGCGCGTCTGGCGATGTGCAGGCATTGGTGCAGACGCTCAATCCGGGAGCGCAGGTTGCGCTTCAGGTCGAGCGCGGTGGCGTAGTCGTTCCTCTTACCTTGGTTGTGCCGAATTGAAGCTGCGATCGTTGATCTCCCCGGGCCTGACCCTCGCGCTGCTGCTGCTCGCTGTTCCCGTTGCCGCGCAACAGGCGCTCAACATCCGTGACGCCGATATTCGCGCGTTCATTCAGGATGCGGCGCGTGTCACCGGGCGGACGTTCATCATCGACAATCGGGTGCAGGGGAAAGTGTCGGTGGTCACCGACCGGCCGCTGACGCGATCGGAATATTTCGAGATCTTCCTGTCGACGCTGCGCGCAAACGGACTCGTCGCGATTCCCACCGGCAACGGCGCCTATCGCATCCAGCCGGTGGAAGGTGCCGCCGGCCAGCCGGGCGGAGTGGGGCAGGCGGCAAACCGCAACGGCTTCGTCACCGAAGTGTTTCGGCTCCGTGCGATCGATGCCGTGTCGGCGCTCGACACGTTGCGGCCGCTGGTGAGCCGCGAGGGCTCGGTGACGGCGAACCGCGCCGGCAACAGCCTGGTCGTCGCCGACTATGCCGACAATGTGCAGCGCATTCGCCAGCTGATCGCGCGGATCGATCGCACCAACGATGCTTCCGAAGTCGTCACGCTCAAGAACACGGGCGCGCGCGAAATCGCGCAGTCGCTCCAGCAGCTGATCGGGAGCGGCAACGCCGGTCTTACCGCTTCGGTGGTTCCAGTGGACAGCTCGAACAGCATCGCGTTGCGCGGCGACGCCGCGACGGTGGCACGGCTTGCCGGAATTGCGCGCACGCTCGATACGCAAGCAGCGGCCGGCACCGACATCCGCGTCTATTGGCTCGAACACGCGGATGCCGAGAAGCTGCTGCCCGTGCTTCAGCAGCTGCTTGGCCAGCAAGTGACTCAGGCCGCGACGCAGGAACAGCCGTCGGTGATGTCGCGCCTCGGCCAGTCGAACGGCGCCAGCGCTGGCGCGCAGACGACCGCGTCGCCGACCACCGTCGCCAGCGCACCGGCAACCGGCAGCACGGGGCTCGCCGGTCGCGGACCGGCGGTGGTGACGCGGTACGAAGGTGCCAATGCGATCGTGATCGCCGCCAATGGCGACGTCCAACGCAAGCTCGGCGAAGTGATCCGCCAGCTCGACGTGCGACGTGACCAGGTGTTGGTCGAAGCGATCATCGTCGAGATCGGCGAACAGGCGGCGCGCCGACTCGGCGTGCAGTTCCTGGTCGGCAGCACGGACACGGGCTTCGCCGTCACCAACTATTCGAACGCCCAGCCCAACATCCTGACTCTCGCCGGGGCGGCCGGCGCACTCGCGCTCAATCAGACCACCACCACCGTCAATGGCACCACGACGGTCACTCAGACGAACAGCCAGCTCGGCACTACGCTGCAGGAGGCAGCTGTCTCGTCGCTGCTCAATGCGACCGGCGGGTTCGGCGGCGTCGCCACCAGGCTCGGCAACAATGGTATCTTCGGCGCGATCATCAACGCGGTTAAGTCGGACACGAATTCGAATATCCTGTCGACGCCTTCGGTCACGACGCTCGACAACCAACGTGCGAGCCTACTGGTCGGCCAGGAAGTGCCGGTGACCACGGGCGAGGCGCTCAGCCAGAATTTCGACAATCAGTTCCGCACGGTGCAGCGCCAGAATGTGGGCATCCAGCTGGACGTGCGGCCGCAAATCAACGCCGGAGGATCGATCAAGCTCTATCTCCACCAGGAAGTGTCGAGCGTCGCTGGTCCGGTGTCGAGCCGATCGAGCGACTTGATCCTCAACAAGCGCGAGATCGAAACGACAGTGACGGTCGAGGACGGCGAGATTCTGGCACTCGGCGGCCTGCTCGACGATAACGAGCGGCGCACGATCGAGAAAGTGCCGCTGCTCGGCGACCTGCCGGCGATCGGAGCATTGTTCCGCTCGAAGGCGCGGACGCGCGCCAAGACCAATCTGATGGTGTTCATTCGTCCGACGATCCTGCGCAGCGCGGAGGAAGCGCGTGCGATGACGGCGCGGCGCTACGGCTATGTCCGCGGCCAGCAATTGCTCGGCAAGCCCGATGAGGAGCCATCGCTCGACGTGCTCGTGCGCGACTATATGGGCGCCCAGGTACCGCTGCCCGCCGCACAAGCGGGTGAGAATGCGACCCTGGTGACGCCGGACGGTCAGGCGGTCACCTCTTTGCCGCCGCCGCCGGCGGTCGTGACCCAGGTGCCGGCGCGGACGTCGAGCGCCGTCATACCGGTGGATCATCCAACCAAGGGGAAGCCGAGATGAGCGTGGCGGAAGCCGAGCCCGGCGTGGTTGCGGTCGAGCCCCTGATCACGCAGGGGCGTGCGATCGACATTCCCTACGCCTTTGCGCGCAAGTTCGGCGTGGTGCTGTTGGGCGATACTGGCGGCAGCGAACTGGCAGTGGCGCTGCGCGAAGGCGCAGATCCGCGCGCGCTGTTCGAAGTCCGGCGGCACCTCGCGCGCCCGTTTGCGGTACAGATCGTCCCGCCGGCCGAGTTCGACCGCCAACTTGCCGAGCGCTACGCCAATGACGGCAGCGCCGCCGCGATTGCCGGCGCGCTCGATCTTCATTCGAGCGAGCTCGACTTGATCGCCGGCGACCTTCCAAGCGCCGAGGATTTGCTCGACAGCGCCGACGACGCACCGGCGATCCGCCTGATCAACGGCATCATCGCCGAAGCTGCGCGGCAAGGCGTCTCCGACATTCATATCGAACCTTATGAGACCGGGCTGGTGGTGCGGATGCGCGTCGACGGCGTGTTGCGCGAGACGCTGCGCATGCCGCCGCATGTCGCGCCAGTAGTGGTAAGCCGGGTCAAGGTGATGGCGCGGCTCGACATCGCCGAGCGCCGGCTGCCGCAGGATGGCCGCATCGGCCTGTCGATCGGCGGTAAGCTGCTCGATGTGCGCGTTTCGACCTTGCCGAGCCGTGCCGGCGAACGCGTCGTGCTGCGCATCCTCGATAAGGACAGCGCGGGGATTGACCTCGGACTGCTCGGCATGACCCCCGAAGTCGAGGCGGGGTATCGCCGCGCACTTGCCGAGCCCAATGGGATCATCTTGGTTACCGGCCCGACCGGGTCGGGCAAAACGACGACGCTCTATGCCGGGCTGCGGCTGCTCAACGATGGTACGCGCAATGTGCTTACGGTCGAGGATCCCGTCGAATATGCGATCGACGGAGTCGGCCAGACGCAAGTCAACGCCAAGGTCGGACTGACCTTTGCCGCCGGGCTGCGCGCGATCCTGCGCCAGGATCCCGACGTCGTCATGGTCGGCGAGATTCGGGATCAGGAGACTGCCGAGATCGCGGTCCAAGCCTCGCTTACCGGCCATCTCGTCCTGTCGACGGTGCACACCAACGACGCCGTCGGCGCGATCACGCGGATGCGCGACATGAAGGTCGAGCGCTTTCTGCTCGCCTCGACGCTGCGCGCAGTGATCGCCCAGCGGCTGGTTCGGCGGCTCTGTCCCGATTGCCGCGAACCGGTCCAAGCGGATGACGCGGTCGCGGCGCGGATCGGTTTCGACACGGGCGCGGTGGTGTATCAGCCGCGCGGGTGCGACAGCTGCAAGCACAGCGGTTTCAAGGGGCGTATCGGCGTGTTCGAAATCATTCGAGTTGACGACGCGATCCGCAAGCTGGTCCACGACGGCGGCGATGAAGCGATCATTGCGCGCCACGCGTTCCTCAACGGTCGCAATCTCGGCGCAGCAGCTCGCGCGCTGGTCCGCGCGGGCGAGACCACGGCAGAGGAAGCGATTCGCGTCTCACGGCGCGAGGCGGGCGATGGCTGAGTTCGACTATGTCGCGATCGACCCGGCCGGGCGCGAGACGCGCGGTCAGGTCTCCGCGCCATCGGTCGAGGAGGCCAAATCGCTGCTCGACCGGCGCCGGTTGTTCGTCGTGCGCATGGCGCCGGGCGAGCGCGCTGCACCGGCGGCGCGGTCGCAGGCACTTTTCACGCGCCGGCCCCGATGGTCGGCCAAGGAACTCGGCATGTTCACGCGCCAGCTCGCGACGCTGACGCAAGTCAGCCCGATCGAGGAGGCGCTGCGGACGATCGGGCGCCAGAGTGAAAAGACGCACGTGCGCGCGGTGATCGACGGCGTGCATGGCGCGATTCTCGAAGGCCGGCGCCTCGCTGACGCGATGGGGACCCAGCCGAAGAGCTTCCCTGCTCTCTATCGCGCGATGATTTCGGCCGGCGAGAATTCGGGGAGCTTGCCTATCATTCTCGAACGCCTTTCCGAACTGCTCGAGCGCCAGGCGGCGATCCGCGCAAAGGTGGTCACGGCCATCACCTATCCGCTGGTGCTTGCCGGATTCGCGGTGATCGTCGTTGCGGCGCTGATGATCCTGGTAGTGCCCAAGGTGGTCGAACAGTTCGACACCAACGGACTGCAGCTGCCGCTGCTCACGCGGGTGGTGATGGGCATCTCGCACTTTCTCGCTTCGTGGTGGTGGGCCTTGCTGCTCGCCGGCGGACTCGTCGTGCTCGGAACATGGCGGGCGCTGCGCAACGAGCGCTTCAGATTTGCCGCGGACCGCCTGCTGCTCCGTTTGCCGCTGTTCGGGCGGCTTCAGCGCGATCTCCATGCCGCGCGCATGGCCCGAACGCTCGCGACGATGGTGGCGAGCCGGCTGCCGCTGATGGAGGGCCTCGCGTTAACCGCACAGACCGTTCACAATCGCGTGCTTCGCCGCGCGACCGACGAAGTGGTCGACGCGATCCGCGGCGGCGGCAGCCTCTCCGCGGCACTGCGCCGCGCGGGCGTGTTTCCGCCGCTGCTGGTCTATATGACGGCCAGCGGTGAATCTGCTGGGCGGCTTGACACGATGCTCGGGCGCGCGGCCGACTATCTCGAGCGCGAGTTCGATACGTTCACGTCCGCAGCGCTGTCGCTGCTCGAACCGGCGATCATTGTCGCGATGGGCGGCGTAGTGGCAGTGATCGTGCTATCGTTGCTGCTTCCGATCCTGCAATTGCAAAGTCTCGTCGCTGCCTAGAGGTTTCATGACCCGTCGCACTCGTCCCTCCGCCGAACTCGGCTTCACGCTCGTCGAGCTGCTGGTTGTGATCGTAATCATCGGCCTGCTTGCCACCATCGTCGCAATCAATGTGATGCCGCTGCTGGGCACCGGCCGCGTGACCAAGGCCAAGTCCGACGTGTCGACGCTTGAAGGCGCCATCGAACAATATCACATCGATAATCTGGACTATCCCAGCGCGACCGATGGGTTGCAGGCATTGGTCACGGCGCCGGCAAGTCTGGCACAGCCGCAGCGCTATCGTCAGGGCGGCTATATTCGCAGGCTGCCGAACGATCCCTGGGGGCACCCCTATGAATACCGGGTGCCCGGCAAACGCGGCCCATTCGACGTCGTCTCGCTCGGCGCCGACGGCAAGCCGGGCGGTGAGGGCGACAATGCCGATATCTACTCGTCCGATTTGTGATCTAGCGTCGCGGAACGCGCGAAACCGCGGGTTTCGACGCTGCACTCGCCAGCGCGGGTTTACGCTCGTCGAGCTTATGATCGTGCTCGTGCTCATCGGTCTTGCCGCCAGCGCGGTCGTGCTCACACTGCCTAGCCCGGCCGCGACCGTTCGCGACGACGCGGAGCGCTTTGCGGCTCGATTGGGGGCCGCGCGCGATGCGGCGGTGATTGGCGCGCGGGCGATGCAAGTGAGCGTTTCGCCCAGTGGCTACGCCTTTGCCCGACGCCAAGGCGCGAGTTGGCAACCGCTCGACGAGAAACCGTTCGTCACGACCGACTGGCGGGGCGGCGCGAGCGCGCTGGTCGGCTCGCTGGGCCGCCAGCGCATCGTGTTCGACGCGGCGGGCGTGCCGAGCGAAGCCACGACGGTGACCCTGGTGCGCAACGACCTGCGCGTAAACGTGAGCCTGGGGCTCGACGGCAGGGTGTTCGTGCAGTGAAGCGCACGCGCGGCTTCACGCTGATCGAGATGCTCGTCGCGCTCGCGGTGTTCAGCCTCGCCGCACTTGCGCTGCTCAAGCTCCAGGGAGTGACGCTGCGAACTGCCGCCGATCTCGACCAGCGCGCGGTCGCCGAGACCGTCGCGCGCAATCTCGCGGTAGAGGTTCTCAGCGATCCTGCGGCGCCGTCGATCGGCGAAAGCGCGGGGATCCTGACCAATGGCGGGCGGACCTGGCGCTGGACGCGAGTCGTCTCGCGCGCCGGGGATGTGCGCCTCCTGCGAATCGATTTCGTCGTGCGCGGCGCCATCGGAGCTTCGCCCGCGGTGCTGACAGTGGTCCGCGCGACATGAAGCAAAGCGGCTTCACCTTGATCGAAGTGCTCGTCGCGCTGTTCCTCTTCTCACTGATCGCAGCGGCCGGAACGATGCTGCTGTCGGGGAGCGTCTCGACGCAGGGCGCGGTGCGCAAGCATCTCGACGAGCTGGCCGGGTTCGAGCGCACGGCGTCGCTCATGACGAGCGATTTCGCCCAGGCGGTGCCGCGCACCACGCGCACCGAGAGCGGCACGCGCGCCCCGGGTTTCTTTGCCCTTGGCGCGCCCGGCAGGCCGTTGGTCCAGTTCGTACGTGCCGGTTGGGACAATCTCGACGATGCACCCCGCCCAGCGCTCGAGAAGCTCGAATATTGGCTGGTGCGCGGGCGGCTCGAGCGGCGCAGCTATCCCGAGCTCGATGGTGCCGCGGCATCCGATCCCGCGGTGCTCGCGGAAGGCGTGACCGAGGCGCGCTTCCGCTTCCGCGACGAGCACGGCGATTGGCGGGGTGATTGGACCGGCAAGCGCGCCGACGATCTGCCGCGAGCCGTCGAGCTTACGCTGACGCGTGTCGGCCAATCGCCGGTGACGCTCGCCTTTCTAGTGGGACCGGGCGGTTCGCCGCCGCGCGCTGCGGTGACCGGTGGCTGAGCGCGTTCCTGCGCGCGAGCGCGGTGCCGCGCTGATGACGGTGCTGCTGCTCGTCGCCGTCTTATCCGTGATCACTGCGACCGCATTCGAGCGACTGACCATTGCGACCAAGCTGTCGGCGAGTGGCGCTGCGCTCGACCAGGCGCGCGTCTACAGCCTCGCCGCTGAAGCAATGGCTGCGACGCGGATCGCCGATCTTGTGGCGGCCGATCCGGTCCGCACGCCGCGCGGTTGGGAAAACCGGTGGGCGCGATTGCCGATCCCGGGCGGCAGCGGGCTGATTCGCGCCCGCGATGGCGGGAACTGCTTCAATCTGAACAGCCTGGTCAGCGGTGACGATCCGGAAAAGTTGGTCGCGCAGCCGGTAGGCGTTGCTCAATTCACAGCGCTGATGCGCGCGTTGCAAGTCGATCCGCGCGTCGCGGCCGTAGTCGCAGCCGCAGCGTCGGACTGGATCGACAGCGATTCGGCTCCCCAAGGCCTGGGCGCCGAGGACGAGGCCTACACCCGTGCCTCAACACCGTATCGAACAGCGAATGGGTGGATGGCCGATCCGAGCGAGCTGCGCGCGGTCACTGGCATGACGCCGCAGCTCTATTCCGTGCTTGCCCCTTGGCTATGCGCACTGCCGACAAGCGATTTGTCGCAGATCAATCCCAACACGCTGTCGCTCGACCAGGCGCCGTTGCTTGCGATGCTCGCGCCCGATCAGCTCGACGTTTCACGCGCGCGCGCCTTGCTCGCGGCGCGTCCGCCGGGCGGCTGGCCGGGCACACTGGCGTTCTGGCAAAGCCCGGCTCTGCGTGGTGTGACGCCACCGGCTGGCGCAAATGAGCAAGTCACCGTACGAACGCGCTGGTTTGCAGTCGAGACACGCGTGACGTTGGGTAACACTACGAGCGAAGAGAAAGCGCTGTTTGACGCGCGCGAGACGCGGGTTCGGCTGGCACGCCGCCAATGGGGCTTCGGCGAGTGACTGCGCTGGTTATCATCCTGCCGGCGACGCTCGAAAGCGCGACGCAATGGCTGCGCGTTGCCGAAGGGCGCATCGTCGCGCGTGGCCAAGGTCTGAACTGGCAGCGCGATGGCGCAGATCGCATCGTGCTGATCGCCCCGGCGGCAGCAACGGCGATCCACCGAGCCCAACTGCCCGGGCTGACTCGCAAACAGGCCGAAGCGGCGGCGCGAGTGATGGCGCTCGAAAACAGCATCGGCGCGCCCGAGCGGTTGCACGTCGCGGTCGGACCGCGCGACAGCGATGGGAATCTCGATGTCGCGGTGATCGATGCGGCGGGGCTCGCCGACTGGATCGCCTGGGCGCAAGCCGAGAATTTCGATCCCGACGCGATCATTCCCGCGGCGCTGCTGTTGCCGTTCCCCGAACAGGGGGTGGTGCAGGGCCGCGTCGGCGACGAACTGGTTGCGCGCGATGCCGCATCAGGCTTTCCGGCGGACGGCCTGGCCGAGTTGATCGCCGCGGGCCCGGTGCGGCAGGTCGATTCCGCTGAAATCGATGCTGCGCTGGTGGCGGCAGTTTCCGATCCGCCGCTCGACTTGCGGCAGGGCATATTTGCGAAGCGACGCCCCGGAGTCGATCGTCGAATCTTGTGGCGTTGTCTGGCGCTGGCAGGCGCAATCGCATTGGCGGTGCTGGTCGTGGCGTTGTTAAAGATCGCCAGGCTCGATGCGGACAGCGACGCGCTAGACGCGTCCAGTGTCGCGCAGGCGAAGCGGTTCGCGCCACAGGTCGAGACCCCCGCCGAGGCCGAGGCCGCGATCAACACGCGATTGACGGCGTTGATGCGCGGCGGCCGCGGATTCGCCGCACCTGCGGCGGCGATCGTCGGCGCTGTCCAGTCGGTGCCCGACGTGACGCTCGGCCGGCTCGATCAAGCACCGGGAGAAGTGCGCGCGACGCTGTCGGGTGCACGCAGCGACGATCTCGATCGCGTACTCATTGCGATCCAGCACGCCGGTTATGTGCTTGGGCGCGAGGCGCCGAGCCAGACGGCCGGACGCATCTCGGTACAGATCGCGGTGCGTGCCCCATGATTGCTGAACTGCACCACTGGTGGCTGGCGCGATCGCCGCGTGAGCGGCTGCTGATCAGCGTTATGCTTGCGCTCGCGGGTGGCATGTTCTTGTGGTTCGCCGTCGTCGTGCCGGTTGACGACGCGCTCCTCACCGCGCGAGCGCGCCATGCCGCCGCGTTTGAACGCAATGCCGCGATTCGCGTGGCAGTCGCGTTGCTCGAGCAGAAACGAACGCCAGCTGCGGTGATTGCTGGCTCGCTCGATCAGATCGTTGCGGCGAGCGCGGCAGAAGCGGGATTCACGCTCGATGCGAACATGGCCGCCGGCGCGGACACCACGGCGATTACCATCGCGACTGCACGCGCGCCGGCCTTGCTGGTGTGGCTCGATCGTCTCGAGCAACAAGGCGTCGGCGTCGAATCGCTTCAGCTGGTCCCGTCGACGAATGGCGCAGTTTCGGCGCGCGCGACGCTCAAGGTCCGCAAGCCGTGAGCGGCTGGCGGTCGCGCCGCATATGGGTGATCGGCGTTCTCGGCTTCGCGCTCGCGATCGTGGTGTTGCTGCCGATGCGTCTTGCTTTCGACGCGCTCGCGCTTGACAGGGCCGGAGTGACGGCCAGCGCGGTGCACGGCACCATATGGAACGGACGGATCGAGCGACTGCACATCGGGCGCGTGGATCTAGGCACGATGGACGCCTCGCTGTCGCCGATCCAGCTGCTGCTTGGGCGCGCGCGGCTCGACCTGTCACGCCGCAATGGCGCTCCCGACGATCTGGTGGGCGTAATCAGCGTCTCTCGACACGGCATGGGGATCGAAGAGGCGACCGGTTCGGTGCCGATGGCCGGGCTACTCGCGCCGCTGCCGATCGAAGCGATCGAGCTCGACCATGTCAGCATCGCCTTCTCCGATGGCGCGTGCGCGAGCGCCGACGGCGTGGTGCGCGCGCGCGTGGCGCTGATCGGCCGAGCGCTGACCGGATCGGTGCGCTGCGATGGTGCGCGCCTGCTGCTGCTGTTCGGCGATGTTTCGGCGCCGGCGCATGTCGAACTGCGTATCGCTGCCGACGGCCGTTATACCGGCACAATGGTTGCGGGCGGAGAAGTCGGCTCGTTGCTTTCGGTGTTCGGCCTCGCGCCGGCAAGCAACGGTCCGCGGCTCGAAGTTAACGGTCGGTTGCGCTGACTGGAACTAGATAGGGCAGGTCGCTGCGAAGATAGACCAGCATGTCCTCCTGCTCGCGCGATGCCCGAAACACCAGGCGATAGTCAGCGCCTAGCCGCTGCTCGACTGCCGCCTTGCTTTCCGCATTCCACGGCGCGAGCGGCGCGCTGAGAGTCACGATCACCGGCGGGCGCGTGTCGAGGATGCGGCGGACCTCACCGGCTTCGTCGATGCCGGTGGCACCGCGCTCGGGCTCATAGGCGAGCGTCGAGGGAAAGGCATAGCGTGTCGGTATGCAGGCATGTGCGAGCAGATAGATCACCGAATCTCCGGCAAAGACATAGGGGCATCGGCCGCGGCTGTTAGCTTCGACGACACGCGACACTGCGCGAACCTCTCGTCCGAAATAGGGCGCCGCCGGCAGCTTGCCGATGAACACGGCTGCACCCGCGGCAAGGGTTGTCCAACGATAGAGGGCGCGGCGGCCGAGTAGCGGCGCCGCGACGACCGCGAGCGGTGCCACCAGCGGCAGTGCATAATGATCGAAGAATGCCCCGATCATCGCATAGGCGATCAGCGCCGCGGCGAGCCAGCCAAAGGCAATGCGTTTCTCGGCTGGCCAGCCAGCGTCGCGCGCGAACGCGATGCCGGCGACCACGAACGGGGACAATTGTGCCCAGGTCCCCGCAAGCCGACCTGCGATCTTGGCGGCGGGATAGCTGCGACGCAGCGCTACGGAGGCGAAATTGGCGAACCAGAACGCCTCGAATATCGCGGGGCCGTGGCGCCGATAGGCAGCGACGACGATCAATGTCGGCAACGCGCCGAGCGCCATCCACAGCAGCGCTGCGGCGCAGACGACGACCCAGTCGGCGCCGGCGCGGCGAAGATAGAAGAGGTGGACGAGGCCGAAGAAGGCACCTTCGACGATCGGCGTATATTTGGTCTGGATCGCCAGACCGGCGAGCAGGCATGCGGCGGCGCCGCGTGCAACGATCTTGCGCCGCTCGCCGGCATCGGCCAGCGCAGGCAGGCTCAGCGTCAGCAGCGCCGCGCCGGTCACGAACAGATTGTAGAACACCGGCGACTGGCCGCCGCGTCCGCTGAGCAGCGGCAACCACAACAGATAGGCAACGCCGGCGGCGAGGGCGCCGGCGCGGCTGGCGCCGAGTTTTTCGGCACAGAGGTGCACGAGCCAACCCGTCGCGAGCGCGAACACCGCGGCCGCGAGCTGATAGGCAAGGACACCGTCGCCGGGCAGCAGGCGCGTCGCCGCGAAGATCGCGAAGAGGCCGACCGGCTTGCGATCCCACAGATCGACGTAGGGTAGAGCGCCGCCGAGCATGCGATCGCCCACGAGCAGATAATATTGCTCGTCGACATGGATGGCGGGATTACCGAACTCCCACGCGCGCGTCACGAACATGACGAGTGTGAGCAGCAAGATCGCATGGCCCGTGCGTGGTATCGCGGCGTGAATGGTCTCGAGGCGCCTGACGCTGCCGAAGCGACTTGCAGCAATGCGCCACGGGCTGGGGACGTACATGAGACCGGCATAGTGCGAGACGGCGCCCGCGCGAATGCCGAAATCGCGCGTCTCCCGCCCTGTCTGGACTTAAAACGACCTCGCGATTAGGCGATGGCGATGGGGCGAACGTACGGCGGGGATCTAGCTTCTGAGCCGACCGTTGGCACCAAGGTTCCGTCGCTTCCTGGAACCGTGCGTCGCCGTGCCGCGCTCGCTCTGACGTTTCTCCTGGCAATGGCGCTCTTCTTTCGGACGCCAGTTCTCAGCGGGTTCGATCTTGGCTTCGGAGATCGCGCCGACGGGATGATCGAGATCACCATCCTCGAGCATTGGCGCAACGTGCTGAGCGGCGCGGCCGACTGGAACACCACTGCCTATTTCCATCCCTATGCCGGCACGCTCGGCTATAACGATGGCTATTTCCTCTACGGGTTGGTCTATTCCTTCTGGCGGCTGTTCGCCGATCCGTTTCACGCCGACACGCTGAACGTTTTGACCTTCAAGACGATCGGCTTTTTCTCGGCTTATCGGATGCTGACCCGCACGCTTGGCTGGGGCTGGCCTGCGGGAGCGATGGTCGCGTTGCTGTGGACGATCGCCAGCAATATCTCGCTTCAGGCCGTTCACGCGCAGCTGCAAAGCGTGGCACTGCTGCCACTCGCAATGATGCTGGCTATCGCGGTCGTTCGCGCGGAGCGGCAAGAGCGCTATCGCCGGGCGCGAGTGCTGGCGGTGGCGCTCGCTGCCTTGATAGCGGCCTGGCTCCTCACGGCCTATTACATGGCCTGGTTCACGATATTTTCGGCCTGCCTCTACGCGCTCTGCTGGTTGGCGCTGAGCGGCACCTGGCGGCCTGCCAGGCTGTTGGCGTTTCTGCGCGGCCATGCCGGCACCCTCGGCTGCGCTGCCGGCGCCTTTCACGTCCTGATCATCCCGTTCCTTCTGGTCTATCTTCCCAAGGCGCGCGAGACCGGCGGCGAGCCTTATCGCGACATGCTCGGCTTCCTCGTCACGCCGCTGATCGACATGATCAATGTCGGGGCTGGCAATTATGTCTGGGGCTGGATTTTCCAGCTACTGCTCGCCCTCGTCCACGCCGTGCTCCCGACGGATCCAGCGTTGCCGAGCCGCGTGCTCGGCGGTGAGCATGAATCGGGATTTCCGCTGGTGCTGGTCGTCCTGGTGGTGATCGCGGCGTTGCGGCTCATTGGCCGACGGCGCGTCGGCCAGGATCCGCCGGTCTCGATCGAATTGCGGGCCTTCGCGCTGGCGATGATGCTTGCCTGGTTGCTCACCTTGCAGTTCTGGCGCGCGTCGCCCTGGGGACTGGTGTTCGAGATGGTGCCCGGAGCGAAGGGCCTGCGCGCCGTGTCGCGGTACCAGCTCTGGTTGACTTTGCCGTTCCTGCTGCTCGCCGTCGCGGCATGGCGCGAACGGGCAACGTTGCTGGTGCGATCGAAGCCGTGGCTCGCTGTGGCGATTCTGGTGTTGCTGGTGGCCGAGAATCTCAGCGCTGAAACGCCTGCGCTGCTCAGCCGATCGCTGCAGCGCGAAGCGCTTTGGCGTATCTCCCCGCCGCCTCCCGATTGCGCAAGCTTCTACGTTGTCGCGACCCGCCGTCACGAGCCGATGTTCCTCAATCCGGAGCGCAACGCGATCTATCCGCACAATGTCGACGCAATGTTCCTGGCCGAGCGCTGGCGTGTGCCGACGATCAATGGGTTCGCCAGTTTCACGCCGCCCGACTGGAAATTCGCCAGCCCGCTCGCAGCCGATTATCAGGCGCGAGTGCTCGCTTATGCGCGGCGCCATCGGCTGGCGGATCTCTGCCGGCTCGACGTGCGGCAGGTCCGGCCATGGACGCATGTGCGGATCGATTTCGGCAGGGTTGCGGGGGTTGCGGGCGATCGATAGCGTGACTCGATGATCATCGCCGACAGGGCTGCGCCGGCGACTGATGGTCGTCGAGAGAGTTTGGGACGCGCGTCGCTGGCGCTGATCTTCGCCGTCGCTTTTGCGACACGCGCGCTGCAATTCGGCAATCCGGTCATCGACATCGACGAGGAATTCTATCTTCTCGTCGGAGACCGGCTGCTCAACGGCCTCCTCCCGTACGTCGATATATGGGACCGGAAACCTTTTGGGCTGTTCGCAATGTTCAGCGCCATTCGGTTGCTCGGCGGATCGGGTATCATCCAGTACCAGGTCGTCGCGACACTGTTTGCCGCCGCGACCGCGGCGATCGTCGCTCGCATCGGCCTCCGGCTCACCAATCGGCGCGGCGCGACGATCGCCGCTATCATCTATCTGCTTTTCATTCTGTCGAGTGGGGGCGACGGCGGACAGGCCCCGATCTTCTACAATCTGCCCGTCGCGGGTGCCGCACTGATCGTTCTGAGGATTCAGGAGCGGCGTTCGTTCGACGCTTCCGCGATCATGCAGGCAAGTGCTGCAATGATACTGCTCGGAATAGCGATCCAGATCAAATATACCGTTGTCTTCGAAGGTGCATTCTTCGGGCTATGGCTGCTGCACCTGGCGTCCAGGCGCGGCAGGGGCATCGTTTCGCTCGTCGCGATGTCGCTTCTCTGGTGCGGCATCGCGCTGCTCCCGACACTTTGCGTCTTGCTGCTGTATTGGCAGCGCGGCTTCGAGAACCAGCTGATATTCCAGAATTTCGTGTCGATCTTCGTGCGTTCGACCCACGATCTGGACATCGCCGGTCGCCTGTTCGCCATCGCGATCCATATCGCGTTGCCGGCAGCGATCGCCGTCTGGGGCGTGATCACTCGCCCGGGCGATCGCGAGGCGGGCCGCTTCGTCGCTGCCTGGGCCGGGATCGCGGTGCTCGCGGTGCTCGTGTTCGGTACTTACCACAACCACTATGCGTTGCCACTGTTCGCGCCTTTGGCGGTCGCCGGTGCTCCGATCTACGGGGACTCCGAGAAGCGATTGTGGTTCTGGCGCTTTCGGCCGCCCATTGCCGAGGTCGCAATGTTGATCGGCCTGCTGCTGGGCTTCGGTACGATGATCGGGCTGCGGATCAGTCGCGGGACCGGCGAGGCGGTCTATGCCGCGGCGCGCATGGTCGGTTCGAAGCCGCGGGGCTGCATCTTCGTGTTCAGTGGCAATCCTATCCTGTATCATCTGACGAATAGCTGCCTTCCGACGGCCTATGTGTTCACGACATTGCTCAGCGAGACCCCCGACGCGGCTTCGCTGGGCCGCGACCAGATAACCGAGTTGCGCGCGACGATGGCGACCCGGCCGCGCTATGTCTTCACGCGCACGCCAATCATGCCTCAGGCGCAGCCGGCGGCGTGGGAGTTCATGCGCAAGGAGCTTCGCCAGGACTATCGCCTCGCCTTTCGCCAGCGCGCGGGGACGAGCGTCATACTGGGCTTTGTCCGGAAATGTATCGCGAAAGAGGTCCGACGCTAGCGCATGAGGCGAAGGCGCTGCGTCAAACCTTTGGTGCCGTGGATTAAGACGGTCCCTTTCTGCCGATTTTCAGCCTGCAATGTGCGGATTTCACACTGCGACGTCGTCTCGGATTTTGGGTGAAGGATGCGTGGAGGTGCCTGACCCCTGGGGACGACCGGTCAGGCAGCTTCACGCATCCAATCATCCGGCCGGATCGCCGGCATGGAAAAACACCGGGGGGTGAGTGGATGAGGTTTATCGAAGCTGCGATACCGGAAGGCGGTGCCGGCTTTTCGTTCAGCAATGTCGTGCAGGTCCGTCCTCGGGCCTGGACGGTTTTGATTCCCTTTTTCAACGAACGCGACTACATTTCGGACACCTTGACCTGCCTCGCCCGTCAAACGGTCGGCGCACGGGTGATCCTGATCGACAATGGTTCGAGCGATGGCGGCGCCAGCGTGGCGGTTGCCACCTGCCGGCAATTGCGCTTGCCCTATGAGCTGTTGTTCGAGCCCCGCAAGGGTAAGGTGCCGGCACTCGAGGCAGGGCTTCGGCGGGTCGATACGCCCTATGTCGCGACCTGGGACGCCGATACGCGCTACCCGGACAATTACCTCGCGCAGGCGCAGGCCGTGCTGCAGCGTCCGGGCACGGCAGTCGCCGGCGCCTATTATGTCGCGCCCGATGCAAGCCGCTGGCGGCGGACGCGGACCGCGGCACACAAGCGAGTGATGTCGCGATTATTGCTTCGCCAATGTCATACCGGGGGCGCCGGCCAGGCATTTCGCACCGACGCGCTGCGGGCCGCCGGTGGGTTCAGCCCGCGTCATTGGAACCTCGTGCTCGAGGACCACGAGATCATCCACCGCGTGATGCGGCACGGTGCGATGCGATATGCGCGGGGCTTGTGGTGTTCGCCGTCGAACCGGCTGCGTGATCGCGGGCCTGTTAAATGGACCGTGCTAGAGCAACTTTGCTACCATGCCACGATGCCGATCGCAGGCGATTGGTTCTTCTATCGCTTCCTCGCGCCGCGCCTTGCCGCGCGGCACCTGACTAGCGAAAGCCTGCGTGAGCGTCCGCAACAAGCTGCGGAAACGGGGGAAGCATGCCTCGCTTGATCCTCTGCGCCGACGATTTCGCGCTTTCGCGCCCCATCAGCGAGACGATCGCGGGACTGGCGGCCGATGGCCGGATCAACGCGATCAGCTGCATGGCGGTAAGCCAAGGCTGGGAGCGCGACAGCAAACTGCTCCGCGTGCTGCCGAGTTCGATCCAGATCGGCCTGCACGTCACGCTCACCGACGAGCAGCCGCTTACCGCCGCGATCGGCATCGCGGCCGATGGCAAGCTGCCGAGCCTGAAGGTGTTGACGCACAGGGCGAGGCGGTGGCGGTTGCCGCTCTATGCCGTCGCAGACGAGATCGCTGCTCAGTTCAGCCGCTTCGAGCAAGCGATGGGGCGGCCGCCCGCGTTCGTCGACGGGCATCAGCACGTCCACAGCCTTCCGGGCATCCGTCAGGTGTTCCTCGAGGAGGCGGCACGGCGCGCGCCAGATGCCTGGGTGCGCGATTGCATGGATCGGCCGAGTTCGATCTGGTCGCGCCCCTTCCGCGGCAAGGCGATTGCGAGCGCATTGCATTCGCGTGGGCTCAAGCGCGATGCGGCGCTGTACCGACTAGAATGCAATGACAGCTTTGCTGGTCATTATGATTTCGGCGAACGATTCGCGGCCTTGTTTCCGCAATTCCTGCGCAAGCCGGGTCGGCGCCATCTGGTGATGTGTCACCCCGGAGCGGGCCTTCTCGCGGGCGACGCCATCGCCCAAGCGCGCCCACGCGAGGCAGCGGCCTTGCGCAAATTGCCCATCGCCGACATTGCCGCATATTATGGTATGGAGTTCCGCGCGTGATGCGGGCGTGGCGAGCCCCGTCGCATGAATACGGCCGGTTTGAAGGCCGTGTTCCTGCAGGAGCGCGCCATGTTGCTGCGACTGTTCGCCGGGCGACTCGGCAATGCTGCCGAGGCCGAGGATGCGCTGCAGGATCTCTGGATTCGGCTCGAATCGTCAATGCCGGGTCCGATCGCCGATCCGGTGCCCTATCTCTATCGTATGGCAATGAATTTGGCGCTCGATCGACGGCTCTCTGCGCAGCGGCGCAGCGATCGCGAACATGCCTGGAGCGAAACGCAGCCATCCGCGTCGGAGATTCCGGATGCGGAACGCGTGCTCGTGGTGCGCGATCGATTGAAGCATGTCGAGGCGGCAATCGCCGCAATGCCCGAGCGGGCACGTACGGCGCTTCGGCTCTATCGGATCGAGGAACTGTCACAGCGCGAGATCGCCGCCGAGATGGGCGTGACGATCAGCGCGGTCGAGAAACTGCTGCACCGCGCCTTGCGGCAGATCAGCGATGCGGGACGGAGGATCGATATGCCGGACGACTCCGCGAAGGGAAAAGACGGTGAGTGAGTTGAATGTCCTGGATCAGGCGATTGCTTGGCGCTTGCGCGAACCGGAGCTTGATGCCGATGGCTGGCGCACGCTGGTCGAATGGCTCGAAAAGCCGGCGCACGCGGCCGCATATGACATGGTCGCGCTCGATCATGCATTGCTCGGCGAAGTCGCCGCGTTGAAGCACGCTACAGCGGTCGATCCAGCGAGAGCGATGACCGCCCGGCGCTTCGGCGCACGGGGCGGGCGCTGGGCATTGGCGTCAATCGTCGCCAGCGCTGTCGCGGCGGCGGTTGCGCTGATGGTGATGTCCCCGACCACGCCGAAAGCGCCCAGCGATTCGGCCTATGAAGTCGCCACCGCCCCCGGCAAACGTCAGTCGGTGTCGCTCGCTGACGGGACGCAAATCGAGCTAAGCGGAGGAACGCGGTTGCGGTTCGATCATGCCGATTCTCGTGCCGTCGCGTTGATCGAAGGCGAGGCTGTGTTCCATGTGCGGCACAACGAACAGTCGCCGTTCACGCTGAACCTGGGTGAATGGAAGGTTCGCGACATCGGCACCATGTTCAATGTCGAGCGCAAAGGCGCGATGGTGAAGCTGCAAGTAGGCGAAGGTGCAGTGGCGCTCGAGGGACGCCAACAGCGGCTCCGCTTATCCCAAGGCGGCGCGGTTTCGATGCGAGGCGACCTTGAAGTCGCGACGATCTTCCACGTCGCGCCCGAGAGCGTGGGCGGCTGGCGCGAGCGCAGATTGACGTTTTCCGGAGAGCGGTTGGCCGAGGCGGCCGATCGAATCGCCCGTATGGACGGAAGTGATATCCGTATTGCTGGCGAATTGATCGACAAGCCTTTCACCGGCATGATTCACTTGACGGGGGAGGCGGGGAAGGATGTTCCCTACTTCGCGGCTATGATTGGAGCGAAGTGGCGCCGGAATGGCGATCAATGGATTTTGTCGTCGACGGAGGCTTTACCATAGTAGCATCGCCATAGCGGCGTTGATGCTGACGCCCGGTGTTGCCTGGGCGCAATCCGAGAGACAGATTGAAATCGGGCGCACTTCGCTTGAGGCTGCGCTCAACCGGCTCGCCGCGCAGACCGGCCTCGATATCATCAGCACCGAGTCCGGGCTCGCCACCACCGTCGTTCCCGGGCTTTCGGGCCGCTGGGCCGCGGGTGAGGCATTGCGGCGGCTGCTTGTCGCCACCGGGTACCGCGCGGTCCGAGTGGGGCCGAACAGTTATCGTATCGTGCGCGCGCCGCCGGCCCGCGATGTCCGCCGGGCGCCACCGCCGCGGGATTCGTCGCCGCAGTCGGCCGAGATCGTGGTGACCGCGAGCAAACAGCCGGTCTCCTATCTTCACTTTCCAGGCAGCATCATCATCGCCGGACTCGCTTCGCAGCGTCCACGATCGGCGCCCGCGCGCGACATGCGCGATCTCGTGCGCGAAGTCCCGATCCTGCAGAGTACGGCCTTCGGGGTCGGCCGCGACAAGGTTTTCGTACGCGGGATCGCCGACAGCAGCTTCAACGGCACAACCCAATCGACCACCAGCGTCTATCTGGGAGACATCCAAATCGGCTATTCGGGCGCCGATCCTGCGCTGAAGCTCTACGATATCCAGCACGTCGAAGTGATGGAGGGACCACAGGGTACGCTCTACGGCGCGGGTTCGATCGGGGGGATCATTCGCATTACGCCGAACCCGGTGGACCTGATGGACCTGCACGCTCGTGGGGCGGGAGGTGCCACGGCGACCTGGAAATCAGGCATCGGCGGAGATGCCAATGCGATGCTAAACCTGCCGGTGATCTCTGATCGGCTGGGCGTACGGCTGGTCGGCTATCGCCAGCGCGAAGGCGGCTATATCGACGACCCTTTTCGACGCAAATTCGATATAAACCGCACCGACACGATCGGCGGTCGCGTCGCGATGCGCGCGTCGCCGGGGAACGGCTGGAATGTCGAGGTCGGGGGGCTGCTGCAAAGGATCAAAGCGCAGGACGCACCTTATGCGAGCATCAAAGCACCGCCGCTGGCGCGTGAAGCCGTGCTCCCCCAACCCTATAGCAGCGACATCGATCTCGGCCGGCTGGTGGTTACCAAGGACTGGGACAGCGGACTGCAGCTGACCTCCGCAACCGGTATCGCGCGATTCCACTCGTTTGACCTGTTCGACGCGACGCTTTGGCCGTTTCCGCCGGCGATTTACACCAACGACGACACGAACCTATTGATCACCCAGGAAGGGCGTCTGTCTCGCGGGCTCGAGAACGGCAACAGCTGGCTCGCCGGCTTTACCTTGCTCTACAACAGCAACGTCCAGTCGCGCGAGATCGGCCCGATCAACAACCCGACCGACATCATCGGCGTCACCAACGTCACGCAGAGCGCGTCGTTGTTCGGTGAGGCGACGTTTCACTTGTGGCGCGGCATTTCGGTCACCGCCGGCGGCCGCCTGACGCGTGCGCGCGTCGACGGCGAGCCGTCGAGTACTCCACGCAACGAAAACTTCGTGAAAGGCCGATCGTCGCTGCGGTTCGATCCGACAATCGCGACAACGGCCATGCTCACTCGAAACCTCGCCGCCTTCGCACGCTTTCAGACGGGCTATCGTACCGGAGGCCTTGCGGTAGCGCGGGGCGTCGGGCGCGTGGCCGACTTCCTGCCCGATTCGATAGCCATGGGCGAGTTCGGCCTAAGGCTGCGGCGAAGCGGAGCGCGCGGCCTCGCGGGCAGCGTCGCGACATCCTACGCCCGCTGGACGAATATCCAGGCCGATCTGCTCGATCGCCGCGGTTTGCCCTATACTTTGAACCTCGGCACGGCTCGGATCTTCACGATTGAGGCGAATGGCGACTGGGTGCCCGCACCGCGTCTTCGGGCCAATTTTTCGTTCCTTTACACCGACAATCACGTCAACGGGCCGCTTGCGGTGCTGACAACCGCGGTCAACCGGCGTCTGGCAGATACGCCTCCATTCGCGGGCCATGTCGATGTCGACTACAGTCTCCCTATCGGCAGGACGCTCGTCTCGTTCGGCATATCGGGCAGTTATATCGGGCGCTCGGTGCTCGGCGTCGGCGATTATCTCGACATCGCGCAGGGCAGGGACGCTACCATGGGACTGCGCGCGGTGGTCGAGACCCGTCGGCTCGATTTCTCGGTGAACGTCGAAAACCTGCTCGATCACGCTGGCAACCGCTTTGCCTTCGGCAATCCGTTCTGGCTGCTCTCGCGCAACCAGATCGTGCCCTATCGCCCGCGCAGCATCCGCTTCGGGATCGGCTACGGCTTCTAAGGCCTCGGCGGCGCGACTCGGCGGATCGTAGCGGAGCCGGCCGCGCTTGCCGCACGCGATGAACGCTGCCTCACAGCCTTGCCGCGGTCGCGATCAGCGTGATCAGGCATGCCGGCGCGAACGCAAAGACCAGGCGCCATCGCGGGACTGCTTGAATTTCGCTTCCTACCAGCACGAGCGCGAGTAACGCGGCGAGTTCGGTCCACAAATGGTAGCGCAGCTCCGAAGCGACGCTAAAAATCAGATATCCGCTGCCATAGAGCAGCGACGAAAGCGCGAGTGGAAACGCGAGCGGTGCGCAGGCCAGCCCTCGCGTCGCGATCGCCGCACCCGCGGCAAGCGCGATCCAAACGATCGGCCATCCGAGGGGTGTGTGCGCGCTTGCTACGGCCAGTCCGTCGATCACACGCAGCATGCGATTGTCGGTGACGTGGTAGCCCCAGTCGTTGGGCGGACCCTCGGCCTGTACGGGCCGCTCCACGCCATCCGGCACTGGCAGCAGCCTTGTGTTGATCGCGAAATGCAGCAGCCGATGCTCGGAATAGGCGAGCGGATGGGCTGCGACCTGGCGAAGCCAGAAAGAAAAGGGCTTCACGGCATGCGGCGCGACGCTCGCGTTCCACGCGCTGAAACCGAGCGGGCACTCCTCGTCGACCCAATAGGAATAGCTGTCCCACTTTTGCGGCACGTAGCAGCGTGCATTGGCCGCGACCGGGTTGGGCACGCGCATTTCCGCGGGAAACGCGTTCGTCCCGCTGAAATGCGTAATGCCGCCGAGGTCGAAAATCACCAGCGACAGTTCGACTCCGCTGGGCTTCGCCCCGATCAGCCGGTTGGCGATCGGCATCGCCGCCGTCAGCGCCGCTGCACCGATCAGACTCGCCAGTGCGAGTTTCGGCCAGCTGTTGCGCACCCGCTCCGGAAGCAGCACCATGAGTAACGGCAAGCATGCAGGGAGGGCATTGAAGCGCAGCATCGCCGCGAATAGCAGGAACCCGCCAGCGATCAGGCTGGTGACGAGGCCCCGTTTGCTCTGCGCCAGCAATCCGGTGGCAACGAGCAGCGCCCCCGTCATCAGCACGTCCTTGAGGATCTCTCCGGTCAAGGCCAGGCCGATGGGCAGGAGCCCGCACGCCAGCAGGGCCCAGCCCAGTCGGCGGCGGTGCTGCCGCCACGCCGTGCTCGCGACCAGGAGCAGCCCGCCCCAATAGAGTGTCAGTTCGAGCAGCAGCATCGGGGCCGGTCCGGCATGCACCAACGCCAGCTGCCGCCAGACCCACTCCATGACCGGCGGATGCCAGTCGTCGATGTCGCCGCTCAGCGCCTGGCCATATTGACGGATCGAATCCCAGGTCATGAGCCCGGGCCAATAGGCATAGGCGGTACTGGTTGCTGCGGCGGCTGCGGCGATGACGACCTCCGCCCATTCGATCGCATCTCGGCGAAAAAACTGTCGCGTGCTCGTCATCAGTCCCCCATCGCAAGGCCTCGACGACCAGCCGCATCCTGCTCGCGCACCACGCCTCATCGCATGAGAAGTATCGCGCAAATGGTCAACCGATTGACCGGCAAGCTGCCGTTCCAACCTTGCCAAACATGCGGTTCGAAGACCTCTCTCTGGTTCCCAGGCCGCCTCCCTCTCGCCGTCGTATCCTTTTCTCGCTTTGGAACAGGGGGCGGACGCCATGCATTGCGCCTCTTGCGTTCTTGCGCGCGGAGGAGGATTCTGGGGGTTCCAGCGCGCCATTTCCGACAAGCGTTACTTGCAGGCAGGAGGAGAGCGATATGGAAGGGACCGCCCACGGCATAAGAGCCGTCGCGATCGTCGGACCCGCAGGCACCGGCAAGACGAGCCTCGCCGAGGCAATGCTGTTCGCGGCAGGGACCAGCGCCCGGTTGGGCTCGGTCGATGCGGGCAGCAGTGTCGGCGACGCCAGTCCGGAGGCTCGCGCACGATCGGGCTCGACTGAACTCAATCTGATGCGCTTCGAGTGGATGAACGAAGGCTATGCGCTGATCGATTCACCCGGTTCTCCTGGCTTCAGCGCCGATGCGGACTTGGCGCTGGAGGTGGCCGATCTGGCGCTGGTGGTGATCGATCCCGATCCCGCGCGCGCGCCGCTGGTCGAGCCGATCCTGCGGCGTCTGGAAGCGCTGGGCCTGCCGCACGCGCTCTTCGTCAACAAGATCGATCAGGCGCGTGGCAGCATCGCGGACTTGCTCTCTGCTCTGCAACCGCTGAGTGTCGCGGCACTGGTCGCGCGTCAGATTCCGATCCGGGCCGGTGAACGCGTCGCGGGCTTTGTCGACCTCGCGCTCGAGCGCGCCTATCATTATCAGCCGGGCCGTCGTTCCGAACAGGTGCCGCTCGCCGCGCATCTGCGCAGTGACGAAACCGACGCGCGCTTCCACATGCTCGAACAACTCGCCGATCATGACGACGCGTTGCTCGAGCAGTTGCTGAACGACGAGGTGCCGAGTCCCGACACCGTGTTCCGCGATTTGACACGCGAGACGGGGGAGGGGCTGATCGTTCCGATGCTGTTCGGATCGGCGCTCAACGGATTCGGCATTCGCCGCCTGCTCAAGATGCTGCGGCATGATACGCCGCTCGCGACGTCTACGGCGCACCGGCTCGGCATCGACGGCGGCGCGGCGCAAGTGTTCAAGATCACCCATGGCAGCGCGGTCGGCCGACTGGCACTCGCGCGCATCTTCGGTATGCCGCTGGCCGAAGGCGCCGAACTGGTCGGACCCGACGGCAAGCCGATGCGCACTGGATCTCTGTTCGCGCTGCAGGGCGCGGCGACCACTAAGGTCGCTCGCGCCGAGGCGGGTGACATTGTCGGCATCGCGAAAGTCGATGCGGTTCGCGCCGGCGATCGGCTGGGCACCGCGGGCCGTGGCCACGCCGTGGCGGACGCGCGTCCGCTGCCCGTGACCAATTGCGCGCTCGCGATCGCAGTCAAGGACCACAAGGACGAAGTACGCCTGTCGACCGCACTCAATCGATTGGCGGAAGAGGATCCGGGGCTGCGCTGGGGGCTGGACGAAGCGACGCGCGAGACGTTGCTGCGCGGCGTCAACGAGGAGCATCTCGCCGTGGTGCAGGCACGGCTCAAGCGGCGCTATGGCGTCGCGATCTCGGTACGTCCGCCAGCGATCGCCTATAAGGAGACGATCCGAAAAGCTGTGACCCAGCATGGGCGCCACAAGAAGCAATCCGGCGGGCACGGCCAGTTCGGCGATGTCATCATCGAAGTCACGCCCCTCGAACGCGGCGAGGGGTTTCGTTTCGAAGAACGGATCACCGGTGGTGCCATTCCCAAGCAGTGGATCCCGGCGGTGGAGTTAGGCGTGCGCGACGCGATGGCACGTGGACCGTTCGGTTTTCCGGTCGTCGACGTCGCGGTCGCACTGATCGACGGCTCCTATCACAGCGTCGACAGTTCAGAACTCGCGTTTCGCACCGCTGGCCGAATCGCGATGGCGGAAGCCTTGGCCGCCGCCGCACCCTATCTGCTCGAACCGATCGCGCATGTGACGATCCGGGCGCCGGGCAACGCGGTTTCGCGGATCACTTCCTCGGCGACGAGCCGACGTGGGCAGATGCTCGGCATTACCCCGCTCGAGGGGTGGTCGCGCTGGGACGTCATCGAATTGCTGCTGCCCGAGGCCGAACTTGCGGGACTGGAGGCGGAACTGCGTTCGCTGAGCCAGGGGATGGCGCAGTACGAAACCCATTTCGATCACCTCGCCGAGCTAAGCGGAAAACTGGCGAATGGCGTGATCCAGCGGACGCCGGAGACGGTTTGATCGGGAAGGTCACACTTGAGTTGCGCGCGTGCAATTGCCGATCGGCAACACTCAGGCGCTGATCAGATTCGCGGCGGTCTCGTCGCGATGCTTTTTGAGATATTTCATGAACGGTGTGCCGCCGGTTCCGACTTCGGTGTCGTTGCCGGGCGATCGACGGTCCTGCTGGGCGATGTAGCTGGCGGCATATTCGAGGTGAAGCGTTCGGAAATCGGCCACCGCTCGGATGGCGGCGTTATAGGCCTCGACCAGGCCCTTGCCGCCATGTGACGAAACGAACGCGCGCAGTTCGCTCGTCGCCCGCAAGTCATCAATGAATCGGCGATGCGCGATGGGTCGATAGATGTGTAGCTCGTCGAGATAGGCCCGAAGGGGATCGGCTGCATGGCCGACGCCGAGCAGTGCATCCATCGCCGGGACGATCGAGGACTGCGAACCGGTCTGGCCTCGAAATGCCTGCGGCCTGCCGGCAAACCGCTCGACTCCCTTGTAGATCACTCCGCTTGCGAGCGCGGGGTTGTCCTTCCAGCCGTGGATATACGGACGCACCCGGCGGAAATAGATATAGGGATCGCATTGCTCGGGCATGCGGCGAAAGATTGCATGGATCTCGGTCCAGATCGCGACGATCCTGTCCAGCAACGTTCGCACGCGCTCCGCATCGCCTCCCGCCGCTGCGTCCAGCAAAGGACCGAACAACGCCAGTGCTTCGCCGGCGCGCGCTTCGATCGCGACATGGACCAGCACGAACCAGGCTTCGTCGGTGCCGCCGGCAAACTTCTGGACCATATAGATATTGTCGAGCGACACGCCCTTGGTGGCATCGAGCATCCCCCAATTGTCGAGGACATAGCCACTATACTGCAGCAATGGCTGCTGGCCGAGCCGATCCGCCAGCGCGACGATCGCCATGGCCAGCGAAGCGGGCAGCGAGGCTGCCGGCGTCGGCGCCCCCCAGACATAGGCCTGCACCAAAAAGCTGTGGTGGACCATCGCCATCCTGAGCTGGGCATCGTCCAGCGCGGCAATTGCGTGGGCCGCGATTGGCGGCAGCGCATCGAGTATCTCGCGGACCGCCCCCGCCGGCAGGGACTCAGGAAGGTGGATTGCCGCCGTTCGTGCCGCCACGAATGCCTCGGGCAAATCGATCGAAGGGGCGTCATAAGCACAGAGGAAGCCGCGATCCGCAGTGATGCCATAGGTGGCCAGAGATGCCAGGCTCATTGTCCGCTCTCCGTGCTTGGTCTGTTGCGCAACTATATTCGATTCGCCGCCGCATAGGTTTGCGTATTGACGCGCCCTTGCGGGTCTCACACAACTATCCACGTCATGGACTCGATCGACGCAAAGATATTGCATCAGCTCGAGTGCGAAGGGCGAATCAGCAATCTGCAACTCGCCGAGCGCGTGGGTCTCTCGCCGTCTGCATGTCTGCGCCGTGTCCAAGGTCTTGAGGCCGCCGGAGTCATCCGAGGATATCGCGCCGTCCTGGATCGCTCCCGGCTTGGCGTTGGACTCACCGTGTTCGTGATGATCGGGCTTTCGGGCCAACTCAAGCGCGACGCAGAGGCGTTCGAGGAAGCGATGCGCGACGCGCCCGAAGTGCGAGAGTGTCACAATATCACGGGCTCAGTCGAATATCTCCTCCGGGTCGAGGTCGTCGATCTGGCCGCCTATAAGCGCTTCCATTCGGATACGCTCGGGACGCTGGCACAGGTCAGCAGCATCACGTCGTACGTGTCACTGGGTTCGTCCAAGGACTTGCGGGCCTAGGCGCCATTGAGGCGCAGGTTATGCAGTCGCTTTGGCGCGTGGTTGATCCGAGCGGGGCCCAAATCGCACCGCGGCTGCTCGGCCGTATATCGAAAAATGGTGGACGCACTAGGGCTCGAACCTAGGACCCGCTGATTAAGAGTCAGCTGCTCTACCAACTGAGCTATGCGTCCATTTCCGTCGGAAAGGCGCATTTTCAGGGCGCCGGCCGCGTTTGGAGGCGCGCCGTTAGCACTCGGATTCGGCGATTGTAAAGCGCTAATTGCAGGAAGTTCGGCCGGCCGGGCCGCGCTACCAGCGCGGCGCCTTGCGGTTCTGACGGTCGATCGACATCAGAATGCCCAGGATGATCAGGAAGGTCATCTGCGCGGTGCCGCCGAAGCTGATCATCGGCAGCGGCACGCCCACCACGGGTGCCAGGCCCATCACCATCGCCATGTTGATCGCGACATAATAGAAGATCGTCGCGGACAGTCCGACCGCGGTCAGCCGTGCGAAGCGCGTCTGCGCCTTTAGCCCGACGCCGATCCCCCAATGGATCAGCAGCCCGAACCCGATCAGCAGGAAGAAGCCACCCATCAGGCCCCATTCTTCCATCATCGTCGCCAGCGCGAAATCGGTATGGCCCTCGGGCAGATAGTCGAGGTGGCTCTGCGTGCCGTGGAGGAAGCCCTTGCCCCAGATGCCGCCCGACCCGATCGCGATTTTCGACTGGCTGATATGATAGCCGGTGCCGAGCGGGTCGTTTTCCGGGTTGAGGAAGGTCAGGATGCGATTGCGCTGATACTCGTGCAGTCCGTAGTTGATACCGAGCGGTACCGCGATCGCTGCGGCGAGCGCGCCGCCGATGAACAGCCGTAGCGGCACGCCGGCCAGGAACATCACGGTCACGCCGCCGATGGCGATCATCATTGCCGTACCGAGATCGGGCTGGAGGATCACCAGGCCGGCGGGAATACCGATCATCAGCGCGGCGGGGATCAACGTCGGCAGGCGGCGCACTTCGCTGACCGGCATCATTTCGTAATATCGGGCAAGCGCGAGCACGATCGAGAGTTTCATCAACTCGGATGGCTGGAGCCGGATGATCCCCAGATCGAGCCAACGTTGGCTACCGCCCGAGATCTTGCCGAGCAGCTCGACGCCGACGAGCATCGAGACGAGCACGACAAACGCAGGGAACGCGCCGAGCCCCCACCATTCCACAGGCACGCGCGACAGGACCATGGCCATCACGAGAAACAGCACGAGGTTGCGTCCCTGCGGCCAGGCCCAAGGCGTCGGGCTACCGCCCGCCGCCGAATAGAGCACAAGCAGCCCGAACCCGCCGATCAGCAATACAAGTGCGATCACCTTCCACGGCAGCTGCGCGACCGGCGTCGGCACGAAATCGGGCCCGAGCAGCCTCATTCGTCGGGGCTTCCGGTGTCCGCAACATCGCTTTCGTGCGAATTGGCGTCGGCGCTGGCGGCGGCGTCAGCGACGTTGTTCTGCGCCGCCTCGGCGTCCTCGGGCACCGGCGGCGCGACCGTCCGCTGCGCCGCCTCGAACGCCTTGGCTTCGGCGGCCATGCGCGCGCGATAGTCACCGCCCCAGGTCGGTTCGACTTCGGCGAGCGAGGCGAGCGCGCGTTCGCGGTCGAACAAATAGGTAATGATGTCGCGGCCGATCATCGGCGTGTCGAGATTGCGCACGGTATGACCGTTGTGCTCGAGCACGATTGCCGCGGCGTAGCGCGGATTGTCGGCAGGCGCGAAGCAGATGAACAGCGCATGGTCGCGCAGCTTGAACGGCAGCGCGGCATTGTTGAGCACACCCGAATGGCGTTCGGCCATGGTGATGCGCCGCACCTGCGCGGTCCCGGTCTTGGCGGCGAGCGTGACGCCCGGAATTTGCAATCGCGATGCCCCACCGGTGCCGCCGTCGTTGACCACCGCGAACATGCCGTCGCGGACCAGCGCGAGATGCTCGGCGGTTGCGGCGAGCGGCGGGGCGAGCGGGGCGGGGCCGTCGAATACCAGCCGCGGATGGAGTTGCCGGCCCGAGGCAAGCCGCGACGCCATGACGGCGAGCTGGAGGGGATTGGCAAGAACATAGCCTTGGCCGATCGACGCGTTGAGCGAATCGGCGACCGTCCAGTTCGCCTTGTATTTCTTCTTCTTCCACACGCTGTCGGGCACCGTGCCGAAACGCTGGGTGGAAAACGGCAAGTCGAATTTCTGGCCGAGTCCGAGCTGGCGCGCGACCGGCGCAACAGCGTCATACCCGACGCGGCGCACCATCTCGTAGAAATAGATGTCGCAGCTCTGCGCAATGCCGCGGCGCATGTCGACGGGACCATGGCCGCGCTTCTGCCAGCAGTGGAACACGCCGTTGCCGACTTGCATCGCTCCGCTGCAATGCACCGTCGCGTGCGGGTCGACGCCCGCCTGCAGCAGCGCGAGCGCGTTCATCGGCTTGACCGTCGAGCCCGGCGGATAAAGCCCCTGCAGAACCTTGTTCATCAACGGAACGTGGTCGTTTTCCGACAGCATCTTCCATTCGCTCTGGCTGATGCCCTCGGAAAAGCTGTTGGGATCATAGGCCGGCATCGATACCATCGCGAGGATGTCGCCGCTGGTCGCGTCGATCACTACCGCGGAACCCGAATTGGTCCCGAGCCTGCGCGCGGCATATTCCTGCAGCCCGGATTCGATCGTGAGCTTCACGGTCTCGCCCGGCCGGTCGGGGCGCGTGGTCAGCTCCTTCACCAGCCGCCCGCGCGCAGTGACTTCGACGCGTTTGGCGCCGGGCGTGCCGCGCAGGCGATTTTCGAACGCCTTTTCGAGTCCATCCTTGCCGAGCTTGAATCCAGGCGTCACCAGCAGCGGATCCTTGGCCGCCTGGACCTGCTCGGCCGAAGCGGTGCCGACATAGCCGACCAGGTGCCCGACCGCCGCGCCGAGCGGATAGTTGCGCGCGAACCCGCGTGTCGGCGCCACCCCCGGTAGCTCGGGCAGTCGCACGCTCACCGCCGCAAAATGCTCCCAGTCGAGCCGCTCCGCGATCTGCACCGGCTGAAAACCTGCCGCGCGCTTGAGGTCGGTCTGAATGCGGTCGATATCCTCGGGTGTCAGGCTCAATATATCCTTGAGCATGGTCAGCACGCGCGGGCGGTCGTCCTTAGCAATGCGATCCGGGATCAGGTCGACGCGGAAATCGGTGCGATTGTTGGCAAGCGGATGGCCGTTGCGGTCGATCAGCCAGCCGCGCCGTGGCGGCGTGAAGGTCAGGTTGACGCGATTGCTTTCAGCAAGCTGCCGGAAGCGCTCGTTTTCGACCACCGACAACCAGGTCATGCGGCCGGCGAGCACGAGTCCGATCACGGTCTGCGCACCGCCCAGTACCACTGCGCGCCGCGAGAAGCTGAAACTCTGTGCCGCCTCGGTGACGATCTTCACGGCAGCTCAGCGCTCCTCCGGAACGGGATCGAGCCACACGCAAATCCGCGTGGCGAGCGGATAAAGCGCGCAGGAGGCAACGATCTGCAGCAGCAATGCAGTGTCGACATGCGCAGCGAACGGCGCGGCCAGGAAACGGCCCGCAACCAGACAGAAGCCGATCGCGCCGCCGGCCAGCAACCAGTCCTGCCAATAATCACGCCACACAAGGCGCGTATCTAGCACGTCGATCGCCAACACGCACGTCGACCACAGCAACATCGCGCTACCGAGCGGCTGGCCCGAGAAGAGATCGTCGAACAGCCCGAGCAAGGCCGTTGCCCAGACCGGGATCGCGTCGGGGCGTTGCAGGCGCCAGCCGAGCAACATCAGCAGCCCGGATGGCGGGAGGAACGGAAAGGTGGCGACTGCTGGAAACAGCGCGGTCACCAGCGAGCCGGCGCATATCGTCAGCGGCGCAAGCCAGCGCGAGCGCGGGATCGGCTCCTGGATGAACGGGAGCGATTCGCCCTGACTCATCGATGGATCCTCATCGCTGGCGTCTCATTTGCCGATAGCCGGCGCGTTTGTCGGCTTCGCTTCGGGCAGAAAGCTCTTCTGCACCAGCACGAAATCGATGGCGTCGGGGTTGGCGGTAGGGCGGGCAAGGGCCGTATCGCGCGCGTCGTGCGCCACGCGGGCGACTGGGATGTTGGGCGGGAAGATTCCGCCCGTGCCGGAGGTTACGAAGATGTCGCCGTCGCGGAACACCACGCTGGCAAGACTCGCCGAACGGACGTCGAGCATGCCGTCGCCGCGGCCGGCGACGATCGCCGGCATGCCGTCGCGCACGCGGCGCACCGGAACGACGCTTTCGGGATCGATCAGCAGAAGCACGCGCGCAGTGTTGAGGCTGGTCTCGACTATTTGGCCGACCAATCCGGCAGGACCGCGTACTGGCTGCCCAGCCTGCACACCCTGACGGCTTCCGGCGTTGAGCGTGGCGTAGCGCCGCGTGCTCGAGGCCGAAGAAGCTACCAGCCGAGCCACGACCACGGATTCGGCCTCGCGGTCGCGTACGCCGAGCAGCACCCGCAAGCGGCGGTTTTCGATGCTCAAGGTGCTCGCTCGCTCGATCAGCGTCTGGCTGTCGGCAAGTTGCTTGCGTAGCCGCGCGTTTTCGCTGACGACGCCGAAATAGTTGGAGACGCCCGAACCGATATCGCTGACGCCGTGCCGAACCCAGGAAAGCCCCGAGGCGATCGGAGTGGTGACTTCTGAGACCGCGCCACGGACGACAGCAAAGGCCGGCGGATTGAAAGTCGAGAGCAGCAACATTCCGGCGCCGATCGCGGCCCCCGCGACCAGCACGACATAGCCGAGAAACAGCCCATATTGCGCCCGCCGGGAGAATCCCGGACGCCGATTGCGTGGCGGCGCCAACTCTATCCCTTCCGTTCGCTAGCCCGTGCGGCTTTCCGCACGGTCTTAATCCAAATTGCCCGGCGCGGCAGCCGTGTCTGCAACCGATTATAGGGGATTCAGACCGAGATCAGCACGCCGCGAAACACCGGATCCTCCAACGCGCGGCCGGTGCCCAGCGCGACGCAGGTGAGCGGATCTTCGGCGATCGTTACTGGCAGCCCGGTCTCGTCGCGCAGCACTTCGTCGAGACCCTGGAGCAGCGCGCCGCCCCCGGTGAGCACGATGCCCTGGTCGACGATGTCGGCGGCGAGTTCGGGTGCAGTATTCTCGAGCGCGATGCGCACGCCCTCGACGATAGCCGACACCGGTTCGGAGAGCGCCTCCGCGATCTGGCCCTGATTGATCTGGATTTCCTTGGGCACGCCGTTGACGAGGTCGCGGCCCTTGATGTGGATCGTCAGGCCGATGCCATCGGCCGGCGGCCGTGCGACGCCGACCTCCTGCTTGATGCGCTCGGCGGTGGCCTCGCCGATCAGCAGGTTGTGATTGCGGCGGACATAGGAGACGATCGATTCGTCCATCTTGTCGCCGCCGACGCGCACCGAGGTCGAATAGGCAAGTCCGCGTAGCGAGAGCACGGCGACTTCGGTGGTTCCGCCGCCGATATCGACGACCATCGAGCCGATCGGCTCGGTCACCGGCATGTCGGCGCCGATCGCCGCGGCCATCGGTTCCTCGATCAGCCAAACCTGGCTCGCGCCGGCATTCGACGCCGCATCGCGGATCGCGCGGCGCTCGACCGATGTCGAGCCGGACGGCACGCAGATCACGATCTGCGGCCAGCGCATGAACTTGCGCTGCCCATGCACCTTGCGGATGAAATGTTTGATCATTTCCTCGGCGACGTCGATGTCGGCGATCACGCCGTCGCGCAACGGCCGGATCGCTTCGATCGAGCCGGGCGTTTTGCCCATCATCAGCTTGGCATCGTCGCCGACGGCCTTCACCCGGCGCACGCCGTTGAGCGTCTCGATCGCCACCACTGAGGGCTCGTTCAGCACGACGCCTCTTCCGCGCAGATAGACGACTGTGTTGGCAGTACCCAGGTCAATCGCCATGTCGTGGGACATGAATTTGAAAAAGCGGGAAAAGACCATCTAGTTTCCGTCCTGGCCGCGCGTGCCCGACGCGGCGGTGTCGCACATATAATACGTCCCGCCACCGCCGAAAGGGCTCGACCCAACCAAGGTTCGTGGGGCCGAGGTTTCTGGCGGTTGCGGGTCGCGGGATGCCGTCCGTTGGGCTAGAGCGGTTGGCATGTCAATACGCCGTTTGCCCGAGCATCTTGTCAACCGGATCGCTGCTGGAGAAGTGGTGGAACGCCCTGCCAGCGCGCTCAAGGAACTGGTCGAAAACGCGATCGATGCGGGCGCGACGCGGATCGCGGTGCGGCTCGTGGCCGGGGGAATCGAGCTGATCGAAGTCATCGACGACGGCTGCGGGATGGTGCCGGCCGAAATGCGTCTCGCGTTGGAACGCCACGCCACGTCGAAGCTGCCCGACGACGCCATCGAAGCGGTCGCCACGCTCGGCTTCCGCGGCGAGGCGTTGCCGTCGATCGCCAGTGTCGCCCGCCTCGTGCTCGAAAGTCGCGTGCGCGGGCTGGAGGGCTGGGCGCTCACCGTCGACAACGGCCGAATCGAAGGCGAGGGGCCGGCGGCGCTCCCGCCCGGCACGCGCGTGCGCGTCGAGGGTCTCTTCGCCAAGGTGCCTGCGCGCCGGAAATTCCTGCGCAGCGAGCGCGCCGAATATGCGGCCTGCCTCGATGTGGTGAAGCGGCTCGCGATGGCGCGGCCCGGGATCGGCTTTTCGGTCGAGCATGACGGCCGGCGCACGCTCGCGGTGCAGCCGGGCGAGAGCCAGCCCGATCGCGTCGCCGGCCTCACCGATCGCGCGCTGGTCGAGAACAGTGTCGGCGTCGACGTGGAGCGCGAGGGGGTCGTGCTCGGCGGCGTGGCCGGGCTGCCGACCTTCAACCGCGGCGTCGCGGACCACCAATATCTGTTCGTCAACGGCCGCCCGGTGAAGGACCGGCTACTCGTCGGCGCGGTGCGTGGCGCCTATGCCGAAATGCTCGCGCGCGATCGTCATCCGGTAGTCGCCCTGTTCCTCGATGTGCCGGCGAGCGAAGTCGATGTGAACGTGCATCCTGCCAAGACCGAAGTGCGCTTCCGCGAGCCGGCACTGGTGCGCGGGCTGATCGTGAGCGGGCTGCGGCGGGCGCTGGACGAAGCCGGGCATCGTAGCGCGCAACGGCCGAATGAGGGGGCGTTGGGGATGTTTACAACAGAAAGCCCCTCCCCTTCAGGGGAGAGGTCTGGGGTGGGAGTTGTCACTTCCTCGCGTCCGGCGCTTTTTGATCACATGCCCCACCCCAACCCCTCCCCTGAAGGGGAGGGGCTTAGGTTTGCCCAACCGACATACCTGCGCGAATCCCGCCCCACCTTCCTCTCCCCCCCACCACAGGCGCGCGCAGAACCCGCTACCGTCCAGGTCCCCGACTCCACCGCGCACCCGCTCGGCGTCGCCCGCGGCCAGGTCGCGCGTACCTATATCGTCGCCGAAGCCGAGGACGGGCTCGTGCTCGTCGACCAGCACGCCGCGCACGAGCGGCTCGTGCTCGAGCGCATGCGCCGCGCAATGGTCAATGGTGGCGTCGCGAGCCAGGCGCTCCTCCTCCCCGAAGTCGTCGAGCTCGACGAACCCGGCTGCGACCGGCTCGAGGGCCGGTCTGCGGAGCTCTCGGAATTCGGCCTCGACCTCGAACGGTTCGGCCCGCGTGCGATGCTTGTGCGTGCCGTCCCCGCTGCGCTCGGCAAAGGCGATATCCACGGCCTCGTCATCGATCTCGCCGACGAACTCGCCAGCTTCGACGAAGCGCTGAGCCTGAAGGAAAAACTCGACCATATTGCCGCGACCATGGCGTGCCACGGCTCGGTTCGCGCCGGCCGCGTGCTCTCCGTCGCCGAGATGAATGCGTTGCTCCGCGAAATGGAAGTCACGCCGCACTCCGGCCAGTGCAACCACGGCCGCCCGACCTGGGTGAAGCTGGCGCATACGGATATCGAGAAACTGTTCGGAAGGAAGTGATGCTGACCCAGCGGACCGGCGCAATGAAATAAGACGTCAGCGGCTTGCGGTCTTGGGCAATTGTGGCCCGCCGTTGGTAGTGGCGGCATAGTCGACGACGCAGACATTGCCATAGTCCGCGTGCGCGCCGCAGCCGACGCCTGCGAAGCGATACATCGTCGAGAACAGCAGCGTGCGATGCCCGCGGCGTGCGACGCCATCGTCGACGATGAACTGGCGTACTACCACCTCTGGATCGTCGGGCCCGTAAGCGATGGTCTCGGCGACGAAGATGTCGCCGCCGCGTGCCTTGACTCGGTCACCGGGATTCTTTCCGTTGGGCGAGATGTGGCCGATACCGCCGCCGCGCTGTTCGTCGGCATGGTCGCGCGCTGCGAGCGCGAGCAGGTCGCCGGCATCGAGCGGTGGAAGTGGCGCCTGCTTTTCGAGAAATTCGATGGCTTCGTCGACGGCATTGACGCCTTCGTTCGTCGCGAGTTCGAACCCGTTCGGGAAATGCGCCACTGTGCCGTGGAACCAGCGGCGATATTCGCGCAGCTCCTCGGCAGCTTCGCGCGGGTGCGCGCGGACGCGGTTAATTTCGGCGAGCACGTCGCGTTCGAGCGAAGAACCGACCGGCCCCGCAACGCACGGCAACGGCACAGACGCGGCAAGCGCCGCAGTTACCACCAGCTTCATTTGGACAATCCCACCCCGCCAAACGTGCCGTGCACGTTACCAAAGTTAGTCAACACGGAGGCGAAATGATTAACAAGAGGTTTCGCGACGGGATTGCGATCAGTGTGACGCGACGGATCGCACAGCTCGCGCGCCAAAATGCAACCTTCGCGACGAGTGCTCGGTTTCCAACCCGCAGCAGGTTCAGGAAAAATCTACGATACCGAAAGCCTTGCCCGTGATTCTCACGATGATTCCAGTGGTCGCGGTAATGGGCGCTTGCGTGTCTCGCTCCTGAATTCCGTGTGCACGTTCCCGGCGCTGCGGCCATGAAGCGGGCCCGGGTTTGATGCTGCAAGCGGTCGGGTCCGAATCGGCTCCATGCGTTGCTGCGTTAGTGCGTGCGGAGGCCCTGATCACCATGGACGCGCCTGCGATCGCCAAACGAAAAGGGCCGCCCGGCATCCCGGAGCGGCCCTTCTTCGTTTCGAGCAGCGGAGCGATCAGCCCTGCGCTTCTTCCGCGGCCGGCGCGATCTCGCCCGGCTCGGCGTTGGGATCATAGTCCTCGGTGAAGCCGGCTTCGTCCTTTTCGAACATTGCCGCCATCACGTCGACGCCCTTCGCCTGCATATCGGCTTCTTCCGGCGAGCGTGCGACGTTCACCTTGATCGTCACCGACACTTCGGGATGGAGCGCGACGCGCACTTCGTAGAGACCGATCGCCTTGATCGGCTTGTCGAGCACGATCGCCGACTTCGACACCTTGTGGCCGGCAGCTTCGAGCGAATCGACCAGGTCGCGTACCGCGACCGAGCCGTACAGCTGGCCGGTGTTCGAAGCCTGACGGATCAGCGTGACGCTGGTGCCGTCGATCGTCTTCGATTCCTTCTCGGCTTCGCCGCGCCGCGCGGCGTTCTCGGCAACGAGACGCTCGCGATTGGCTTCGAATACCTTTCGGTTCGCGTCGTTGGCGCGGAGCGCCTTCTTGCGCGGCAACAGGTAGTTGCGGGCGAACCCGTCCTTGACCTTCACCACGTCGCCGATGGCGCCGAGTTTCTCGACGCGTTCGAGCAGAATGACTTCCATGGGATCTGCCCTCCTTACTTAACGATGTAGGGCAGCAGGCCCAGATGACGCGCGCGCTTGATGGCCTGCGCCAGCTCGCGCTGCTTCTTCGCGCTCACCGAAGTGATGCGCGAGGGGACGATCTTGCCGCGCTCGGACACGAAGCCCTGCAGCAGGCGGACGTCCTTGAAGTCGATCTTCGGGGCATCCTTGGCCGAGAACGGGCAGGATTTGCGGCGGCGGAAAAATGCACGTGCCATGGTCGATTACTCCTCGAATCCGCCGTCGCGGTCCCGGCGGCCGCGGCGCTCGCGATCACCCTTGCGCATCATCGCCGACGGGCCGGCTTCGTGCGCATCGACCTTGATGGTCATGTAGCGGATCACGTCTTCGTTGATCTGGGTCTGGCGCTCGAGCTCGGCAACCACGCCGGCCGGCGCGTCGATCTCGAGCATCACATAATGCGCCTTGCGGTTCTTGGCGATGCGATAGGCGAGCGAGCGCAAGCCCCAGGTCTCGGTCTTGACGACCTTGCCGTTGTTATCCTCGACGATCTTGGTGGCGGCTTCCGCCAGTGCGTCCACTTGCGCCTGTGCCAAATCCTGGCGCGCAAGGAACACATGCTCATAAAGAGCCATGTCCGTTTCATCCTGTTGGCCGATCGCTGACGCCGCACCCTGCGAACGCCCCTCCGGCTGTCGTCATGCAAATAGAAACAAGCGGGCAGCCCAGAGGCAACCCGCTCGGTTCGGAGGCGCCCTTAGCCCGAGCGGTGCCGAAAGGCAAGGGAGTGGATCGTAAGCATGGGCATTTGCCTCGGAGCTAAAGCCCCGCCGCCAGTTACATCAAACCACTATCAGGTGGACGCCGACCCTTAGCGCGCTGCGCCGGCCACAATTGACGCAATAACACCGCTTGTGACGCCCACGAGCAGCGCGTCATCGCCCGAACGCACCCAGCGATAGCCGCGCGGCGGACGGCGCAAACCGCGATAGTCGCGATACCTCAGTTCGCGATAGTCGCGCGCATAGCGATAATCGAAACGGTCACCGCGATGCCAGTCGCGGTAGTTGCTCATCCCACGCCCGTTGCCACGTTCCCAGCCACGATGTCGCCCATTGTCATGGCGGTCGTCACGATGGCGCTCGCCATTGTCGTGGCGGTCCCAATGTTGGGGGGCGGCGATCGCCGGCACCGACACCAGCGAGGCCGCGATCGCGGCCAACATCAACTTCTTCATCTTGTTACTCCTTGCACGAACTCGGCGCCGTTGCTGGCGTCGACACTCAACATGGCGCGGAACTGTCGCAGGACTATTCTTCAACCGATTGAAATGGGACACCATTTGTCGCGGCGCCGACAACTTCGTTCAGCTTCGCGAGTCGGTTCGTGTCGACTCGGCCATGCCATTGAACCGCGCGGTGCCGCTCTTCGTTCCATTTCGCTTCGCCAGCGCCACGGCTTGACCCTGGTTTGTCGGGGGGAATAGGGCGCATGCTTCGCAAGAGGAGAGCAACAGTGCGTGCGTTCATCTTTCCTGGACAGGGCAGCCAGGCGGTCGGCATGGGCAAAGCGCTGAGCGATGCCAGCGCGGCGGCGCGCGAAGTCTTTCAGGAAGTCGACGACGCGCTTGGCCAGCATCTCTTTCGGCTGATGACCGAAGGACCCGAGGACCAGCTCACGCTCACGGAGAACGCCCAGCCGGCGATCATGGCCAACGCGCTCGCCGTGTTGCGCGTGCTCGAGCGCGAAGGCGGCATCCGCCTCGCCGACAAAGCCGATTTCGTCGCCGGCCACAGCCTAGGCGAATATAGCGCACTGTGCGCCGCGGGTGCATTCGACCTCCCGACCACGGCGCGACTGCTCAAGAAACGCGGGGAGGCGATGCAGGCCGCGGTACCGGTCGGCGAGGGCGCTATGGCGGTGCTGCTCGGGGCCGATCTCGCCAAGGCGCGCGCCATCGCCGAGGCTGCGGCCGAAGGCCAGGTGTGCAGCGTCGCCAACGACAACGATCCCGGGCAGGTCGTGATCTCGGGCCACCGCGAGGCCGTCGAGCGCGCTGTGCCGCTCGCCAAGGAAATGGGTGCGAAGCGCGCGATGCTGCTCGCCGTGTCGGCGCCATTTCATTGCCCATTGATGCAGCCCGCGGCCAACGCCATGGCGACTGCGCTCGCCGACGTCACGATCCAGCCGCCGCTGGTCCCGGTCTATGCCAATGTCACTGCCGGCCCCACCGCCGCTCCGAACGAAATCCGCCGCCTGTTGGTCGAGCAGATCACCGGCATGGTTCGCTGGCGCGAGTCGGTCACGGCGATGTGGGATGCCGGCGTCACCGACTTCGTCGAACTCGGCGGCAAAGTCGTCGCCGGCATGGTCAAACGCACCGCCCCAGACGCTACCACGACGAGCGTAGTGACAATGGCCGACATCGAAGCGCTGGCGGCGGGGTTGTGAGGTTGGATATAGGCCTGAGGATTTGAAAAGCAGAGTGAGTTCACGCGGAGGCGCGGAGGACGCAGAGGGGTGGCGGATCTAGAGGCGCTCAGCGGCGACATCATTGAGGTCGCAATTCAACTACATCGCGAACTTGGGCCTGGTTTGCTCGAGAGCGTCTACGAGTTGCTGCTTGCCAACAAGCTCACCAGGATGGGACGTCGCGTCGAGCGACAGCGTTTCGTGAATTTCGAATTCGACGGAGAGTTGATTGAGAATGCTTTTCGCGTCGACTTGATCGTCGATGAAATCCTGCTGGTCGAAATCAAGTCGCTTGAGAAACTGAATCCGGTCCATGCCAAGCAGCTGTTAACATACCTTAGACTCACCAAGCAGCCCGTCGGGCTGCTTATCAACTTCGGCGGCGAAACCTTGCGAGAGGGGATTAAGCGGATCGTCAACGACTACCGCCCCTCTGCGCCTCCGCGCCTCCGCGTGAACAAAAATCAATGGAGTGAATGATGTTCGATCTGACAGGCATGACCGCGCTCGTGACCGGCGCTTCGGGCGGGATCGGTTCCGCCATCGCCAAGGCGCTCGCGGCGCAGGGGGCGCGGCTCGCGGTGTCGGGCTCCAATGCCGAGAAGCTCGAGGCGTTTCGCGTGGGGCTGGGCGGCGACCATGTCGCGCTTCCATGCAACCTTTCGGACGGCGCGGCAGTCGACGCACTCGTGCCGCAGGCAGTTGAAGCGCTCGGCCAGCTCGATATCCTGGTCAACAATGCCGGCGTCACGCGCGACAATCTCGCGATGCGGATGAAGGATGAGGAATGGGATCAGGTGATCCGCGTCAACCTCGAGGCCGCCTTCCGCTTGATCCGTGCCGCGACGCGCCCGATGATGAAGGCGCGATTCGGTCGGGTTATTTCGATCACGTCGGTGGTCGGTGCCACCGGCAATCCGGGCCAGGCGAACTATGCCGCATCGAAGGCCGGTCTGGTCGGCATGTCCAAGGCGCTCGCGCAGGAGCTCGCCAGTCGCAACATCACCGTCAACTGCGTCGCCCCGGGCTTCATCCGCTCGGCGATGACCGACGTGCTCACCGATGCGCAAAAGGATGCCATCCTGTCGCGCATTCCCGCCGGCAAGCTCGGCGAAGGCGACGACATCGGTGCTGCGGTGGTCTATCTCGCCAGCCGCGAGGCGGGCTATGTCACCGGCCAGACGCTGCACGTCAATGGCGGCATGGCGATGCTCTGAGGGTCTGATCCGGTGGACCGGCTCCACCCTCTTGCAAGGGCACCATCGCCGTTCTACGTGCGTTCAGAATTTAGAGGCCCAGCAAGAGGAAAACAGGGACCATGAGCGAGACCTTCGACCGCGTGAAGAAGATCGTTGTCGAGCATCTCGGCGTCCAGGAAGCCGATGTGACTCCGGAAGCCAGCTTCATCGACGATCTCGGCGCGGACAGCCTCGACATCGTCGAGCTGGTGATGGCTTTCGAGGAAGAGTTCAGCGTCGAGATTCCCGACGACGCCGCCGAGAAGATCAGCACCGTCAAAGATGCCGTCGACTATATCGACGCGCACCAGGGCTGATCGCGAAGGGCGTTTGCACGCGCCCCGCGGGTACCAAGATTACGGCTCCCCGCCCCCGGGTGATCATCGATCGGTAGGGGCGGGGAGCCGTTTCGTTTCAGAGCATCGCGCGAATATGGATACCGGTTTTTTGCAATCAGCGATGCACCAGCAAAGGGCCGGAACGGCTCGCGTGATCGTCAGGGCACGCGCCTGTTCCGGCAACTGACGGAGAGATGCCTATGCGTCGCGTAGTCGTGACCGGTCTCGGTCTCGTGACCCCCCTTGGGGCCGACGTTGAGACGGCCTGGAAGAACATCATCGCCGCCAAGTCCGGCGCGGGGCGGATCACCAGATTCGATCCCACCGACTATGCTTGCCATATCGCGTGCGAAGTGAAGCCGGCCGATCATGAATATGGCTTCGATCCGAACAAGCGCGTCGACCACAAGGTCCAGCGCCAGGTCGATCCGTTCATCATCTACGGCATCGACGCCGCCGGCCAGGCGATCGAGGACGCGGGCCTCACCGACATGACCGAGGAAGAACGCTATATGGCGGGCTGCTCGATCGGCTCGGGCATCGGCGGGCTGCCGGGAATCGAAAGCGAATCGCTCGTGCTCGATCGCAAGGGGCCCCGCCGCGTCAGCCCGCACTTTGTCCATGGCCGGCTGATCAACCTGATTTCGGGTCAGGTCTCGATCAAATATGGACTGATGGGTCCGAACCATGCGGTCGTCACGGCCTGCTCGACCGGTGCGCATTCGATCGGCGACGCGGCGCGGATGATCGTGGCCGGCGACGCCGACGTGATGCTGGCCGGCGGTGCCGAGGGCGCGATCTGTCCGATCGGTATCGCCGGCTTCAGCCAGGCGCGTGCATTGTCGACCAATTTCAACGACGCGCCCGAGAAGGGATCGCGTCCCTATGACCGCGACCGCGACGGTTTCGTGATGGGCGAGGGCGCAGGCGTGGTGGTGCTCGAGGAATATGAGCGCGCGAAGAAGCGCGGCGCCAAAATCTATGCCGAAGTGATCGGCTATGGCCTGTCGGGCGACGCCTATCACGTGACGGCACCGCATCCCGAGGGCTCGGGCGCGTTCCGCTCGATGCAGATGGCGATGCGCAAGTCGGGGCTCGACCTCGCCGATATCGACTATATCAACGCCCATGGCACTTCGACGCCGCTAGGCGACGAACTTGAGCTCGGTGCGGTCCGCCGGCTGTTCGGCAACAACATCGGCCATCTCTCGATGAGTTCGACCAAGTCGGCGATCGGGCATTTGCTCGGCGGCGCCGGCGCAGTCGAGAGCATATTCTGCATCCTCGCGCTGCGTGACCAGATCGTCCCGCCGACGCTCAACCTCGATAACCCGAGCGAAAATTGCGAAGGCGTCGACCTTGTGCCGCATGTCGCCAAGCAGCGGAAGGTCAAGGCGGTGCTCAACAACAGCTTCGGGTTCGGCGGCACCAATGCCAGCCTGGTGATGAAAGCGATCTAGTGGCTGGGATTGCGGCCTGACATGCATACCGACGCGGCGTGACGATGCGACGCGGCGGTTGCCTGCTGTTCCTGCTGCTCGTCGCCATTGTCGCTGCCGGCCTCTGGGGTCTGCGCGATTGGAGCGGTCCCGGCCCCGCCCAGCAGAATATTACGGTCAGCATTCCCGTCGGCGCGAGCATAGCGACCGCTGCGCGGGAACTCGAAAAGGCTGGCGCGATCCGTTCGGCGCAGCGCTTCCAGTTCCTCTCGCGCATGCTCGGCTCCGGCAAGCCGATCAAGGCGGGCGAATATCGTGTGCTCGCACATCTCAGCCAAGCCGACATTCTCAAGATGATGCAGGCCGGCAGGACGCTACAGCGCTTCGTCACCATTCCCGAAGGGCTGCCCTCGGTGCTGGTGCAGGAAGTGCTGGCGAGAGTGGAGGAGCTCAAGGGCAGCGTGCCCGTGCCCCAGGAGGGCAGCGTGCTCCCCGACAGCTATGCCTATGATCGCAATCAACCGCGCGCCGCCGTTCTCGCGCGGATGCAAAGGGCGATGAAAGCTTATCTCACTGCAGCATGGGCGCGTCGCAAACCTGGGCTCGCGGTGCTCACGCCCGAACAGGCACTCACGCTGGCGTCGATCGTCGAGAAGGAAACCGGCAAACCGAGCGAGCGCCGCATGGTCGCGGCGGTCTATGCCAATCGGCTCAAGCGCGGCATGCCGCTCCAGGCAGATCCGACGTTCATCTATCCGATCACCAAGGGCCGCCCGCTCGGTCGCCGGCCTTTGTTGTCCGAGGTACACGCCAAGAACGCGTACAACACCTATGAGAAGGTTGGCCTACCGATCGGGCCGATCTGCAACCCCGGCCGCGCCTCGATCGACGCGGTGCTCGATCCCGCCCAGTCGAACGCACTCTATTTCGTCGCCGACGGCACCGGCGGCCATGTCTTCGCTGACACGCTCGAGCAGCACCATGCCAACGTCCAGAAATGGTATGCCATCCGCCGCGCACGTGGCGAGATGTGACGCGGGCATAGCGTTGCGGAAATGGTACCGATCGCCGCACCGGTTGTCATAACTACAGACCAGGTGCCGATCGCAATCAAGCGTTCGACGTGGCTTCGAACGTGCAACGCGAGGGGGAAGGCTGAATGTGCCCGCGCTGACCTATATTCGGAGACGCCTCATGGTCCGCGTCATGCTGCGCATGTTGTTTTGCCTCGTGGCACTCGGTTTCACGACGGTGACCCTGATATTCAAGGTCCATCAATATCCGGAAGCTGTGCTCACTGCCTCGTTGGGCATTGCGCTTTGCGCGCTCCTCCGAGCGGCGCACCTAACGTATCAGGTCGGCTGGAACGATACCAATGTCTATACTGTCGACGCGACAGACGGCAATTTCTTCAGATGGAAGCCCATACTGCGCACGCTTCCCATGGCGGAACTCAATGAAGTGAGAGCATTCGTTTCGCCTCGCACGCGTTATCGAGCCGGCGCTAGAATCTTTCCGCCGATCATTCGTCTGGTTGCACGACACGGTCGCGGCCGAGACATCGTCATATTTTCGCGCCTTTTTGACGGGCTGGAACTAGAGGAGTTGTTGCAACATCTGTATCGCAAACATCGGGACGCTTTTGGCGCCGACGCCGAGGCGATGATGCGCTTTATCGATGCACACCGAGTCAGTGCGCCCCCGCCGACACCCCGCGACCACGCACCTCCGGGATGAGCGATGACAATTGTGCAGCCGCGATTCACAGGAAGCCAGGACGCGACTGAGAGCCATTTCATGCTCCCGCTCCAACGCGGGAGTGGCAATTGCAAGCCAGGTTGAGTTCGCCTGTGGATTGATCGGCCTCACATTGTTGCTCGTCGGCGGTGGTTTTGCCTATCATAGTTGCCGCACGCATCACCGCCGGCACGCCCGTCGACTGCGACGTCGAGCCGAACTGACCGCGCGGGCGGCCTACCTCCGTGCCGCCGCCAGCCGATCAGAATGACTCCTAGCGCCATCCCTGCGGAAGCAAGCCGGTTCATAGTTCGCGGCTGGCACGAGTGGGAGATCGACGGTCGCGACCTGCGCTTGATCCTCGTCATCGAAACGCATGTCGAAATGCGCGCAGGCGCGGCCGATTATCATTCCGAAACGGTCGAGACATCGCGCGCGGCGGCCACTCAACTCCTGCGTGAGACGCCGGATGCGATCGACAAGATCCGGATCGTTCCTGTTCAAAGCTGAGCAACTGTTATCGCGCGTTTCAGGCATGCTTGTTGCCTCGTATCGCGTCTCGGCCGGGACGGCGATCATCCCAGCGCCGCCGCGGCGCGGGCCTTTTCCTCGATCTCGGCCGGAGTGCCCGACGTGATCCAGCTGCCCCCGACGCACAGCACCGGATCGAACGCCAGCCACTCGGGCGCCGTCGCCGCGCTGATCCCGCCGGTCGGACAGAATTGCGCCTGGTAGAAGGGTGCTGCCAACGCCTTGAGTGCCTTGAGTCCTCCCGATGTTTCCGCGGGGAAGAATTTGAAATGCTCGAGCCCGAGGTCGAGCCCGCGCATGATGTCACCCGCGGTCGCAGTGCCGGGCAGCCAGGGTACGCCGGCTTCGGCCACGGCGGCACCCAATCGATCGGTTAGCCCGGGCGAGACGATGAACTCGACGCCTTCGGCCGCAACGGCTTCGAGTTGCTGCGTACTCACCACCGTGCCGGCACCGACGATTGCGCCCGGCACGCGCTTCATCTCGCGGATCGCTTCGAGCGCGGCGGACGTACGCAGCGTGACTTCCAGCACGCGCAACCCTCCGGCGACCAGCGCTTCCGCGAGGGGAAAGGCGTGCGCAGGATCCTCGATTACGATCACGGGGATCACCGGCGCAGTGCGCATGATCGTTTCGATACGCTTCATCGGGCGTGCTCCTGCGCAAAGGCGGCCGCGGCGCCGTACAGGCCGGGTTCGCCGTAAGTGATCAGCTTGACCGGGATCGAGGCCATCAGCTGCTGGAAACGCCCCTTGGCTACGAATCGCTGCGGAAAGCCAGAGGCGAGCAGCTGGTTCTTGAGCCTTAGCGCCAGCCCGCCGGCGATCACCACGCCGCTCGGTCCGTGCGCGAGCGCAAGATTGCCGGCGACACTGCCGAGGCTGAGGCAGAATCGGTCCATCGCCGCGACTGCAAGGCTGTCCGCCCCCGCCATCGCGTCGGCCCAAAGCGTCTTGTCGTCGCGGTGCAGTACCGGCTTGCCTTCGATCCGCGCGAGCACGTCGTGAATCGCGACGATGCCGGGTCCCGCGACCACGCGCTCGGCCGAAACGCGGGTATAGGCGGCGCGCAAATGGCTGACGATTGCATCGTCGATCGCGTCGATCGGCGCATAATCCATATGCCCGCCCTCGGTCGAAATGACGTGATAGCTGCCGTCGCCGGGCCGGAACACCTGCGCGACTCCGAGACCGGTGCCGGGCCCGCAAACCGTAATCGATCCGCGCTCGGGCAACGTTGTCTCGGGACCGCAGAGATGCGTGAATGCATCGTCGTGGAGTTGCCCCACGGCGTGGCCAATCGCTGCGAAATCATTGAGGAAAGTGACTTCGTCGAGCCCCAGTCGCTCGCGGACCTGCGGCGGGCGCAGGATCCACGGGTTGTTGGTGAGTTTGATCAGCGTGTCGTTGATCGGTGAGGCGAGCGCGATCGCCGCGGACCGGGGGGCGGGGCGGTCGAGCGTCGCGATAAAGCCCTCCCATGCCCCTTCGAACGTCGCGTGTTCGGCGACCTTCAGCTTTACAGCATTACCGATGGAAACGACTCGGCCATTTTCAACCTGAGCGACCGCGAAGCGGGCATGCGTCCCGCCGATATCTACTGCTACGACTTCCACTGGTTTCAGAGCTCCGCCATCGCGAGCATTGCCGATGCGCCTTCCTCAGCTTCGCTGGCGCCCTGTCGCATCATTGCGAACAACTCGCGACCGGTGCCAGGCGGATAGGGTGGGGGCTCGGCATGGTCGCGCGCATCCCACTCGGTCGCGTCGACCAGGGCTTCGAGCTGTCCCTGTTCCGCGCACAGCCGGACGACGTCGCCGTCGCGCAATTTCGCGATCGGCCCGCCGCCGAATGCTTCAGGAGAGAGATGGATCGCGCACGGCACCTTGCCCGACGCGCCCGACATACGGCCGTCGGTCACCAGTGCCACTTTGAACCCGCGGTTTTGGAGCACGCCGAGCGGTGGCGTGAGCTTGTGCAGTTCGGGCATGCCGTTGGCGCGGGGTCCTTGGAAACGCATGACGACGACGATGTCCTTGTCGAGCTCACCGGCCTTGAACGCCGCCTGCACTTGCGCCTGGTCCGAGAACACCCGGCACGGCGCCTCGATCGTCCAACGGCTGCGCTCGACCGCACTCACCTTGATGCACGCGCGGCCGAGATTGCCCTGGAGAATACGGAACCCGCCTTCGGGCGAAAAAGGAGCGTCGAGCGTGCGCACGATCGCGTCGTCGCCGCTCTTCTCGCCAAGCTCGTGCCAGACCAGATTGTCGTCTTCGATCACGGGCTTGCGACCATAGGCAGCCATCCCGCCCTCGGCGATGCTCATCGCATCGCCGTGCATCAGCCCACCATTCAGCAGCTCGCGGATCACGAACGCCGGGCCGCCGGCGTCTTCGAACTGGTTCACATCTGCCGAACCATTGGGATAGACGCGCGCCAGCAGCGGGACGACGCGCGAGAGGCGGTCGAAATCCTCCCAGTCGATTCGGATTCCGGCAGCCTTGGCGATCGCCGGCAAGTGGATCAGATGGTTGGTCGACCCGCCCGTCGCGAGCAGTACGATCGCGGCATTCACGACCGCCCTCTCGTCCACCACTTCGCCGATCGGGCGATAATCGTTGCCGTCCCAGCCGATCTCGGCGAGCCGGTGCACCGCGGCGCGCGTCAGTTCCTGGCGCAGCTTGGTGCCGGGGTTGGCGAAGGCGGCGCCCGGCACGTGCAGCCCCATCGCCTCCATCATCATCTGGTTCGAATTGGCAGTACCATAAAAGGTGCAGGTGCCCTTCGAATGATAGGCGGCGATCTCGGCCTCGAGCAATTCTTCGCGGCTCGCCTTGCCTTCGGCGTAGAGTTCGCGGACGTGCGCCTTTTCCTTGTTCGGCAACCCCGAGCGCATCGGTCCGCCGGGGATGAGCACCATTGGCAAATGACCGAAGCGCAGCGCGCCGATCAGCAGCCCCGGGACGATCTTGTCGCAGATGCCGAGCAGCGCCGCGCTTTCGAACGTGCGATGCGACAGGGCGACTGCGGTCGACAGCGCGATCGTGTCGCGGCTGAACAGCGAGAGTTCCATCCCCGCATAGCCCTGCGTCACGCCGTCGCACATCGCCGGCACGCCGCCCGCGACCTGCGCCGTCGCGCCCGCTTCGAGCGCCCAGATCTTCATCTGCTCCGGGTACCGATAATATGTCGCGTGCGCCGACAGCATGTCGTTGTAGGCGGTGACGATGCCGATGTTCATGCGGTTCGCCGGCGTCAGCAGGTCACGCTGCTCGTCAGTGCCGGCATATGCGTGCGCCAGGTTCGCGCAGCCCAGGCGTGCGCGATCCGACCCCGAGGCACGCTCGGCTTCGATCATCGCAAGATAGGCGGCGCGCTTTTCCTGCGAACGGCTGATCACGCGATCGGTGACGGCGGCAATCTCGGGATGTAGAGTCATGGTCACGGCGCCCAATGGATATCGACGGGCAATTCGGCGTCCGCGAGGATTCGCCCGACGGGATAGGACGAGGAGGGGCCTTGCTTGATCGCAGTCTCGATGACCTCGCGCTTAGCGGCTCCGGTTACGGCAATCATCAGCGCACGGGCGGAATCGATCGCGGCACGCGTCAGTGTCACGCGCGCGACGGGCGCCTCCGGCGGCAGCGGATCGGGCATCACCCCGATCGCGCGGCGCTCTTTGGGACCGTTCAGCGCTTCGTCATAGTCGGCGCCGGGAAAAATCGACGCGGCATGGCCGTCGGCGCCGACGCCGAGCAGGCAAAGATCGAGCGGCCAGTGCAGATCCTGCAGGATCGCGTCCGCTGCGCGACCGGCGGCCTTGTAGTCGGGGACAGTGGCGCTCACCAGCGGGATCACTCGTGCACCTTTGGGCAGGAAGATCTTGCCGATCGCAGTGACGTTCGACAGCGGATCACCGAGCGGAACGATGCGATCGTCCCCCGGCACGATCGTCACGCGCTTCCAGTCGATCTTGGCCTTGGCGAGCTTTTCGTAGATCGGCAGCGGCGTCTTGCCGCCGGCGAGCGCCACCACGGCGGCGCCGCGCGCATCGATCGCGCTTTCGATGATGAAGCCGATGTCACCCGAGACGGCGTCAGCCATCTCGTCGGCATCCTCATAGTCCCACCATTCGATTTCGTCGGTCATTCGGAATCCTCAAGTCATTCGGCGGGAAAACAATTCGCCCGATCCAACGATCCCCCCTGTGTAGGGAAGGACGTGGGACTATTCATGCCAGGTCACACCGTCGCGTTCGGTAAGCGCCACTGCGCTCGACGGCCCCCAGCTGCCCGACGAATAGGGCTTTGGCTTGGTGTCGTTGGCCTTCCAGCCGGCGCGGATGCCGTCGATCCATTCCCACTGCGCTTCGACTTCGTCGCGGCGCACGAACAGCGTCGGGTCGCCTTCGATCAGGTCGAGCAGCAGCCGCTCATAGGCGATGCGACGGCGCGTCGCGGCGAATTCAGTCTCGAGGCTGAGGTTGAGCGGCACTTCGCGCAGCCGGATTCCATCGCGGTCGAGCCCGGGCTGCTTCGCCATCACCAGCAGCCGAACATATTCCTCGGGCTGCAGGCGAATCACCAGCGTATTGGGATGCAGCTGCCCACCGCGCTCGGCGAAAATCGAGTGCGGGACCGGCTTGAACTGGATCACGATCTCGGATCTCCGTTCGGCAAGCCGTTTGCCCGTGCGCAGGTAGAAAGGGACACCGCGCCAGCGCCAATTGTCGACATGTGCCTTGATCGCAACGAACGTCTCGGTATTCGACGGCTTGTCGAGCTCTTCGCCATAGCCTCGGACGATCGCGCCTTTGACTGCGCCATGGCCGTATTGGCCGGTGACGGTGAGCTGCTGCGTCTCGTCGGGTGCGATGGGGCGCAGCGAACGCAGCACCTTCACTTTCTCGTCGCGGATCGCAGTCGCGTCGAAGCGGGCAGGGGGCTCCATCGCGATCAGCGCGAGCAGCTGGAGCATGTGATTCTGCACCATGTCGCGCAATGCGCCGGTATCGTCGTAGAATCCGGCGCGTCCCTCGAGCCCTACGGTTTCGGAGATGGTGATCTGGATGTTGTCGATGCCCTGGGCGTTCCAAACCGGCTCGAACAGTGAATTGCCGAAGCGCAGCGCGAGGATGTTCTGCACCGTCTCTTTGCCGAGATAGTGGTCGATCCGGAACGTGCAGCCCTCAGGAAAGACCTGGGCGACGATGTCGTTGATCTCGCGGCTCGATTTGAGGTCGACGCCGAGTGGCTTCTCGAGCCCGATACGCGCACGGCCACCGCTGAGCCCGGCCGCCTCGATGCCCTTGATCGTCGCCGCGAACAGCGAGGGCGCCGTCGACAGGAAGATCGCGAGGCCGCCCGAAAGGTCGCCGAGCTTGTCCTTGAGCGCCGCGAAATCCTCGGTCTTGCTCGCGTCGAGCGGTTGATAGCGTAGCCGGTCGAGGAAGGCGTTGCACGCTTCGCAATCCGCGCGGTCCTTGGGCAGGAACTCGTCGAGCGCCTTTTGCGCGAACGCGCGGTAGCCCGCGTCATCATAGACCGAACGCGCAGTGCCGACGATTTCGAGGCCCTCGGGCAGCAGCTTGTCGGCGTGCAATCCATAGAGCGACGGCAGCAGCATACGTTGCGCGAGATCGCCGGTTGCTCCGAACAGCAGAAGCTTGCTGACCTTGGGCATGATGTCCTTTCTGTGGGGCCCCGTTCTGCAGTGCGAGACACGAAGCGGGGGCAAAGATCAAGCCGGCGTATTTAGCTTTTCACGTCGCCGCGATCCGAGATGGGAGCGCTATCAACGTTCCGCCAACATTTGACGCGAAAAAGCCTTGCCTCACGGCCCAAAGCTAGAGGTTCAGCCCCGCAGTCGGATCGAGCCCGGCCATGATATTCAAATTCTGAACGGCAGCACCCGAGGCGCCTTTGCCGAGGTTGTCGTAGGTCGCGATCAGGCGCGCCTGGCCCGCCTCGGCATTGCCGAATACGCGCAATGTCATGCGGTCGCTGCCTTCGTCGATTTCAATCGGCAGCAACGACAGGCCGTCCGTGGGCGCGACATGGATAACGGGCGAATCACGATAGGCGTCTTGCAGCGCACTCTCGATTGCCGCGAGCGAGGGGCGGCGCGGCATTGCGGCGAGCGGTAGCGCCACTTCACCGAGCATGCCGCGCAGCGTGCGCGCGACGGCGGGCAGGAACACTGGCACATGTTCTATCCGCGCATATTTCTGCATCTCGGGCAGATGTTTGTGCGTGAGGCCGAGGCCATAGGCCCGATAGGCAGTTTCGGTATGGTTCGGTGCCGAGGCATCCTCGAACTCGGCGATCATGCTCTTTCCGCCACCGGAATAGCCCGATGCGCCGCTGTAGATCAGCGGCCAGCTGGAGGGGATGATCCCGACGCGCACCAACGGCCGCACCAGCGCGAGGAAGCCGCTCGGCCAACAGCCGGGATTGCTGACGAAGCGCGCCGTCGCGATCGCGTCCTGCTGGCCCGGGTCGAGTTCGGGCAGGCCATAGGTCCAACCGTCGGCGACGCGATGCGCCGAGCTTGCGTCGATCACCCGGGTGTTCGGGTTCTCGATCAGCTTGACGGCTTCGCGCGCGGCATCGTCGGGCAGGCACAGTATCACGAAATCGACACTGTTGAGCGCTTCGGCCCGCCGCGCCGGGTCCTTGCGGTCGGCGTCCGATAACGTGATGAGCGTGAATTCGTTGCGGCCTTCGAGGCGTTCGCGGATCTGCAGGCCGGTGGTGCCGGCCGCACCGTCGATAAACAGGCTGTGCGTCATGGCTGGCCGTCTGCAAGCGCCTGCGCGTCGACATAGCCGACGAGCTTCGAACCCGGCGCGGTACCCCAGGCAGTAGTGCCGGCGAACTCGAGCACTTCGAACAAGTCGCCGGGCTCGAGTTGAGCGAGGACATTGGATGTCGGGGCGGCCGCGGCGCGCAAAGCTGCGGCCGTCCGCACGATCCGGACCAGCGGCGCGGCATAATGCGGCGCGAACACGCGGTCGGCGAGGCGGACATCGGCAAGGTCGGCACGGGCGGCGTCGTGACGCGGGTCGATCGGGCGCGAACGACCGGTCAGCGCGAAGCGCTTACGCGTGTGCCCTTCGATCGAATGGTTCGCCGACGGCTTCGCCGCCCGCGAGGAAATTCCCGAACTCTGCAAGAAAATCTGCCCCTTCCGCGGTGCGTGCGACAAAGATGTTACGCTTGTCGGTGTCGTCACGCTGCCGGCGCAGATAGCCGAGTGCACCCAGCCTGTTCAAGGCGCGCGTGACTACGGGCTTGGACACGTTGAGCGCGCGCGCCAGGCCGCGGACCGTGTGCGGGCCGACATCGAGATAGACCAGCATCAACAGCGCCATTTGACGATTGGTCAGGTCGGGTTCGCCGGAGCGGACATAGTCCACCAGCGTATTTTTCCACGACTGAAGGGTCGAAGCGTCATGCATCGCGTTCACGGGCTGATACTCACCGTTACGTGACCGGAAATACCGGCAGTTTCCCTCGTTCCAACGCTGTTACGCCCGCGAAGGTTTCCTCGCTTTGCAAATTTGTTGCGTGGGCGAGGCTCCCGCGGCGGTTGATCGGTGGGGTTCGGTCGCCTATGTGCCGCGCTTTCCCGACCGAGACCGCAACATGCTGTTCACTTTCCTGCTCGTCGTTCATGCCATCATCGCCGCGCTGCTCGTGGCGGTGATTCTCGTCCAGAAGTCGGAAGGCGGTGGCCTGACCTCGGGAGGAAGCCCTTCGGGGCTGATGTCGGCGCGCGGCACGGCGGACTTTCTGACGCGTTCGACTGCGATTCTCGCCACCATGTTCGTGGCGATGAGCATCGGGCTCGCGGTGTTTGCGGCGATGCGTCATTCGACCAAGGTCGATACGTCTCTCGCGCGCACCCCTCCGCCGGTGAGCGCACCCGCTGCGCCGGTTCCTGCTCCGGTAGCGCCGGCACCGACCGACAATTCGGCAGTACCGCTCGCTCACTAGCCGCTGCGCCGCGACTCTGTTGCGCAATATTTTTGTGCAGACCGGAGTCGCGCGCTTGTCCATTCCTGATTCGGAGCGCTAAGCCGTAGTTCCCATGGCGCGGTATATTTTCATCACCGGCGGCGTGGTCTCCTCGCTTGGCAAGGGTCTGATGGCGGCGAGCCTCGCGGCGCTGCTGCAGGCACGAGGCTTTCGAGTCCGCATCCGCAAATTCGATCCCTATCTCAACGTCGATCCCGGCACGATGTCACCGTATCAGCACGGCGAAGTCTATGTGACCGATGACGGCGCCGAGACCGATCTCGATCTCGGCCATTATGAACGGTTCACCGGCGTCGCATCACGCCAGTCGGACAATGTCACTTCTGGACGGATCTACAAGACAATCATCGAACGCGAGCGTCGCGGCGACTATCTCGGCGCAACGGTGCAAGTCATCCCGCACGTCACCGACGCAATCAAGGCATTCGCCCAGGCCGATACCGAGGATCTCGATTTCGTACTGTGCGAAATCGGCGGCACCGTCGGCGATATCGAATCGCTGCCCTTCATCGAGGCGATTCGCCAGCTCAAGAACGATCTCGGCCGCGGCAACTCGATCAGTATCCATGTCACGCTGGTGCCGTTCATCTCGGCCGCGGGCGAACTCAAGACCAAGCCGACGCAGCACAGCGTACGCGAACTTGCCGCGCTCGGCGTCCAGCCGGATGTGCTCGTCTGCCGCTGCGAGAAGCCGCTTCCCGATAGCGAACGCGCCAAGATCGCGCTGTTCTGCAACGTGCGTAAGGAAGCCGTGGTGCCTGCGCTCGACGCAGCGAGCATCTATAAGGTGCCGCTGCAATATCATGCCGAGGGGCTCGACCGCGAAGTTCTGCTTGCGTTCGGACTGGAGCCCGGCCTCGAACCCCGGCTCGACCGCTGGTCGGACATCGTCGAGCGGCTCGAAAACCCCGAAGGCGAAGTCACCGTCGGCGTGGTCGGCAAATATGTGGGGCTGCCCGACGCCTATAAGTCGCTCAACGAAGCGCTGGTGCACGGCGGTATCGCCAACCGCGTCAAGGTCAACATCCGCTGGATCGACGCCGAACTGTTCGAGAAAGACGACGCCGAGGTCGCGTCGAAGCTCGAACCTTGCCATGCGATCCTGGTGCCCGGCGCGTTCGGCGAACGCGGGGCCGAAGGCAAGATCGCGAGCGTACGCTTCGCACGCGAGCGCCGCGTACCCTATTTCGGTATCTGTTTCGGAATGCAGATGGCGTGCGTCGAAGGCGCACGGAACCTGGCCGGGATTGCGCACGCATCGTCGACCGAGTTCGGCCCGACCGAAGAGCCGGTGGTCGGCATGATCACCGAATGGATGAGCGCGGCCGGCATCGAGAAGCGCGAAGAGGGCGGCGACCTCGGCGGCACCATGCGGCTTGGGGCCTATGAGGCGAAGCTCGACGGCAACAGCGTGGTGTCGTCGATCTACGGCGACACCAGCATCAGCGAGCGCCACCGCCATCGCTACGAAGTCAACACGGGCTATCGCGATGCGCTCGAACGCGGCGGGCTGGTGTTTTCGGGAATGTCGCCCGACGGCATGCTGCCCGAGATCGTGGAGCGCCCCGACCACCCCTGGTTCGTCGGCGTGCAATTCCATCCCGAACTCAAGTCCAAGCCATTCGACCCGCACCCGCTGTTCAAGAGCTTCATTGAAGCGGCGGTGCGCCAGAGCCGCTTGGTTTGACGCAAACCAAAAGGCGCCCGAACCGTTGGGTCCGGGCGCCTCTGTCGCGGCGGAAAGGGGAGAAACGCCGCGAGGGGGGGTTAGGCTGCGTTGGCGGCGCGATGCTCAACCGGAGTCGGTGCCTCGCCGTTGCCGACCGCGATCTTCTTGGGCTTCATCGCCTCAGGCACTTCGCGCACGAGTTCGATCACGAGCAGGCCGTCGCTGAGGTTTGCGCCGTCGACGCGAACGAAATCGGCGAGTTCGAAGCGGCGCTCGAAGCTGCGATTCGCGATGCCCAAGTGCAGATAGGCACTCTGTCGCGACTCGTCCTCGTCCTTCTTCTTGCCGGCGATCACCAGCAGGTTCTGCTGCGCGGTGATGTCGATCTCATCGGCCTTGAAGCCGGCGACCGCGACGGTGATCCGATACCGGTCGTCGGCGAGTCGCTCGAGGTTGAACGGGGGGTAATTCTCGGTTTGCAGCTGACGCGCACTCGATTCGAGCATGTCGAACAGGCGGTCGAAGCCGATCGTCGAGCGACGATAAGGGGTCAAGTCAAACTGACGCATAGCAATCCTCCATATTGAGCAATTTCAACGTCTTGCCAGGATCCGCTGATGCGCGATCCCCGATTTTCGCGCGGCCCGAAGCGCCGCGCTCCCCTTATCTGGTACCGTTTCGGCCCGGTTCAAGTGTCCCATTTTTCGTCGGTTGCGGTCACAAAATCCTATCTTTCCACTAGGCAATTGGAACTTTCTGGGCAATATCCTCTAAAGAGATGGATATTAAACATGCGTCAGCCTCAGCCGGGCAGGCGCGTGGGAAACAGCCGGGGATTCCGAACGATGACTTCGCATGCCATATTGATGCTGCTGCTCGGCAGCTCGACGAGCCCGATCGCGCAAGCCACCGCACTCGAAACGACTGCCGCCGTTGCGGCGCCGGTCGCCGCAGCGGATACGCCGGCCGCCCCGGCGCCAGACGGTCAGGTCACGCCGGCCGGCTCGGACTCGCAGGCGATCGACGCGACCAATTCCGGCGACATCGTCGTCACCGCGCGCCGCCGTGAAGAGCGCGTGCAGGATGTGCCGATTGCCATGTCGGTGATCGGCGGCAACGAGCTGACCAAGACCGGCGCGTTCAATCTGCAGCGCCTCCAGCAGCAGCAGCCGACGCTGCAATTCTATTCGAGCAATCCGCGCAACTCGGCGATCAACATTCGCGGACTCGGCGCACCGTTCGGCCTCACCAACGATGGGATCGAGCAGGGCGTCGGCTTCTATATGGACGGCGTCTATATCGGCCGCGTCGGAGCCTCGACGTTCGATCTGGTCGACGTTGAGCGCGTCGAAGTGCTGCGCGGGCCGCAGGGCACACTCTACGGCAAGAACACCACCGCAGGCGCGGTCAACATCACCACCCGCGCGCCCAACGTCAGCCAATTCGACGCCAAGGTCGAAGTCAGTGGCGGCAATTACGAGTTCGGCCAGTTCAAAGGCTCGATCTCCACGCCGCTCATCACCGATACGCTCGCCGTACGGCTGTCGACTTCGCTCTCGCACCGCAAGGGCACGATCACGAATGTGAGATCGGGTGAGGACCTGCACCGGTTGGCCAACGCGACGGTGCGTGGGCAGGTGCTGCTGCGCGCTTCGTCGAACATCGATTTCACGCTCACGGGTGATTTCAACGTTCAGAACCCGATGTGCTGCGTCCAATTCTACACGCGCGTCGCGCCGACGCAGCGACCGGTCAATCGCCAATATGCGGCGCTGGCCGCGGCGTTCAATTATGCGCCGCCGAGCACCAATCCGTTCGATCGCGTCACGGATGTCGATGCCACGCTCAATTCGCGTCAGGAAATGGGCGGCGTGTCGTTGCTCGGAAGTTGGGATCTCGGGCCCGCGACGATCACTTCGGTGAGCGCGTGGCGCTATTGGGACTGGAAGCCGTCGAATGACCGAGACTTCATCGGCCTGCCGATCACAACCGTGTCGCAGAACCCCTCGCAGCAAAAGCAGATCTCGCAGGAACTGCGGATTGCCTCGAACGGCAAGAACAAGCTCGACTATACGTTTGGCGCGTTCTTCTTCCGACAGGTGATCAACACCCAGGGTTCGCAGGTTCAGGGTTCGGCGGCGAGCCGCTGGCTGCTCAATCCCGGCGCCTCGGTGCCTGCGGGCTCTGCGGCGTGCAGTCCAGCGACCGCGAACGCCTGCAAGCCTTCGGTGCTCGACGGGCTGACCAGCACCAACAACATCTATTTCAGCAATTCGAGCCTCGCTGTGTTTGGCAAGCTCAACTGGCAAGTGGCACCCGGCTTTCGCATCCAGCCGGGTCTTCGCGTCAACTATGACAAGAAGAGCGGTACCTATAATGCCGTAGTGACGAGCGGCGCGGGCGTCGTGGCGACCTGCACCAATCCAACGACGCTCAACTCGGATCAGCTCAATACGCTGGCGCCTCAATGCTACGCGCCCAAGTTCAGCGCGTGGAATGTGTCGGGCGACATCACGGGATCGGTCGATCTCGACCGCGACGTGCACGCTTATCTGACCTATGCGCGCAGTTTCAAATCGGGCGGCATCAACCTCTCGGGTCTCCCACTCAACGCCACCAACACCGGCGTCGACTTATCGACCCAGACGGTCAAGCCGGAGCGGGAGAACCACTTCGAGTTCGGGCTCAAGACTCAGTTCTTCGACCGCAAGCTGACGGCGAACCTGGCGGGCTTCCTGACGGTCATCAACGACTATCAGGCGACGGTGAACAACGGCCAGACCACGGTGATCCGCGGCTATCTCGCCAACGCCGGCAAGGTACAGGTCGGCGGCTTCGAGTTCGACACGAGCTATCGCGCGACCGACCGGCTGAGTCTCTATGTCAACGGCGCGTATACGGACGCCAAATATGTCCGATTCACCAACGCGCCGTGCCCGCCGGAGCTCGCGGGCGGCAACCCCGCGCTGAACGGCGCGACCCCGGCAGCTGCGGGCACGCCTGGGCTCAGCCCGCTTACCTGCGACATCTCGGGCCAGGCGCTGCCGGGCATCTCGAAATGGTCGTTCTCGTTCGGTGGCGAATATACCGTGCCGTTCAAGGGGGGTGATGTCTATCTCGGGTACGACGGCAACTATCGTTCGCGCTTCTCCTCCAACCCGTCGCCTTCAGCCTATACCTGGATCGAAGGCTATTCGCTTTCGAACTTCCGGCTCGGCTATCGCACGCCCAGCAAATTCAACGTCTTCGTCTGGGTGCGCAACGCTTTCGACCGGCACTATTTCGACCTGCTGTCGACGCAGTCGGGCAGCACGGGGCTGATTGTCGGCCAGCCTGGCGATCCCAGAACGTTCGGCATCACCATCAGCAAGCAGTTTTGAGGAAAAGGGGCGTCCCCCACGGCTGGCGGGGACGAATAACAAGGGAGGGAGGCCACACCCCGGCTCCCGTGGCCTCCCTCCCGATAAGTTTCCCGGCGCGAGCTGCCCCCCCCCGGGCTCGTGCCAGGCGAAGATGCCAGATTCTCTTCGCGAGGTTCGCGGGACTGCGGATCGCTGTGGAAGCGTATCGTCCACAGGGTCCGCGGCGCACGGTTTCCCCTCCGCCGCGTGCCAGGTCGCGCTACCGGGCGGGGAGGATCTGGCATCGCGCGTTCATCGGGTGACGCCGTTGATCGCCCAAAAGCAAACGCCCGGACCGTTTCCAGCCCGGGCGCCTGCGTGACGACTGCTCGTCAGCCCCCTTATCAGGCCTCACCCACACGTCTGTTTTCAGACGGGACGAGAGCCTCCCCGAACCACGGCCGTTGCCTGCGTTTCGACAGCTGTTTGCTAGGGCGACCCTGGCGGCTTGTCACCGGGGTTCGACACCGTGCACGCACTTTGCCTTCACCCTGTGTTCAGAAAGCAACAGAGCATTTGCCAGCCCGGGACCAGCGCCCCAGGGCCTGCCCTCGCAACCGGCAACGGCCGAGATCGCGCTCAGGAGCCCTGTGGCGAGGAGCGCAGCGCAGACGCGTAGCAAAAGCTACGCGCAAGCAAGCGACGAAGACCACAGGGCTCCTGAGCGCGACCCCTGCGGGGCGGGCGGATTTTGGCGCATGGCGTCGTCACTCGTCGGTTACGATGCGCAAGGCATCGCGCCCTCCTCGTTCCTAGCCCTGCGCCAAAATCCGCTCCGTCTCGGCCATTGTCGGTTGCGAGGGCAGGCCCTACACGACCACCACACAGGCTTCCCCGGGGTTCTTGAGCAACCATGCTGCTGTCACGTTACGAGCGGATGATCGCCCGCCGCTATCTTCTGCCCGGGCGAGGCGAGGCATTCATCGCCGTGGTTGCCTCGTTCAGCCTCGTCGCGGTCATGCTCGGTGTCGCCGCGCTGGTCGTGGTGATGAGCGTGATGAACGGCTTTCGTGCAGAGCTGTTCGACAAGATCACCGGGCTCAACGGCCATGCCGTGATCCAGGGCTACGACAATCGCCTGAACAACTGGCGCGCGATCGCTGACCAGGCCAGGGCCTTGCCCGGCGTCACTTCGGTCACGCCACTGGTCGAGCAACCACTGTTCGCCGGATTCCAGGGCCGCGTCGAAGCGGCGCTGGTGCGCGGCATGACCGTGCAGGACATTCGCAACAATCCGACGCTCAAGGGCAAGGAGAAGCTGGGCTCCTTCAAGGACCTGAAGCCCGGAGGCGAACAGGTCGCCATCGGCACGCGGCTGGCCGAGCAGTTGGGCGTGACCGTCGGCAGTACCATCTCGATCATCAATCCAGCAGGCTCGGCGACGCCGTTCGGCACCATGCCACGGATCGTCACCTATAAGGTGGCAGCGATCTTCGAAGTCGGCATCTACGATTATGACAAGGCCTATATCGTGATGCCGATGGAGGACGTACAGACGCTGCTGCTGCTCGGCGACTCGGTCGGCATGATCGAAGTCAAAACGGACGATCCCGATCATGTGAAGCGCATCATGGCGCCGCTCGGCCCGAAGATCGCGCGCTACGGAGAGGTCGTCACCTGGGAGCAGCTGAACTCGCAACTGTTCGAGGCGATTGCGATCGACCGGTTGATGACGTTCGTGATCCTTTCGATCATCATTCTGGTCGCGTCGTTCAACATCATCTCCTCGCTGATCATGCTGGTGTGGTCGAAGAAGCAGGATATCGCGGTCTTGCGCACCATGGGGGCATCGCGTGTCAGCCTGATGCGGATCTTCATGACCGTGGGCACGAGTATCGGCGTGCTGGGCATCGGCGCCGGGCTGGTGCTCGCCGCGCTATTCATCCATTACCGCGAGGGGGTCGTGCAGGCGATCGGATTCGTAACCGGCCAGAATGTCTGGGATCCTTCGGTTCGGTTTCTTACCGAACTGCCGGCCAAGACCGATATGTTCCAGACGATCGGCATCGTGGTGATGGCGTTCCTGTTCAGCTTCCTCGCCACGCTCTACCCGGCCTGGAAGGCAGGGAGCACCGATCCAGTTCAGGTGCTGCGCTATGAGTGAGCCCGTCCTCAGCGTAACCAGGCTCCAGCGCAGCTTCAAACAGGGCGAGGTCACGGTCGAAGTGCTTCGCGGTGTCGACCTGACCGTCGCGCCCGGCGAAATCGTCGCACTGCTGGGGCCATCGGGCTCGGGCAAATCGACTCTGCTCCAGGCGGTCGGATTGCTCGAAGGCGGGTTCGAAGGATCGATCCGCATTCGCGACGTCGAAGTGTCGCGGCTCGACAGCCATGGCCGGACGGCGACGCGGCGCGATCAGCTCGGCTTCGTCTATCAGTTCCATCACTTGCTTCCCGACTTCAGCGCGGTCGAAAACGTCGTGCTACCGCAGCTGATCCACGGGGCCACCCGTATCGAAGCGGATCGACGCGCAGCCGAGTTGCTCACCGCGCTCGGCCTCGGGCAAAGGCTGACGCATCGGCCGAGCCAGCTTTCAGGCGGCGAGCAGCAGCGCGTCGCGGTTGCGCGTGCCCTGGCGAATCGGCCGGCACTGGTGCTCGCGGACGAGCCGACCGGCAATCTCGACGAGAAGACCTCCGAAGTCGTGCTCGCCCAGTTTCTCGAACTGGTACGCAGCCAGGGCTCGGCGGCGCTGATCGCTACGCACAATGAGCGACTCGCCGCGCGCATGGACCGGTGCGTACGGCTGCACGACGGCCGCCTCGAATAGGAGAGGCTTATGCGAATTCTGATCGGCCTCCTGCTGCTTGCACTGCCGGGCACGGCCTTGGCACAGGCGGCAACGCAACCCGCCAAGGCCACACCGTGCGCTGACGCGAACCATCACGCGTTCGACTTCTGGGTCGGTCGCTGGGACGTGCATCGCCGCACCACTGGCCAGCTCGTCGCGCATTCGTTGATCGAAGGCCTCTACGGCGGATGCGCAGTGCGCGAGAATTGGATGCCACTGCAAGGCGGCGGCGAGGGCGGCAGCCTGAGCAGCTTCGACGCGCGCGACGGCAAATGGCACCAGGCCTGGGTCGACGCCGGCGGATCGCGTGCCGATTTCGTCGGCGGGTTCGCGAACGGCGCGATGGTGCTCACCGGATTCTGGCCCGGATCGGGCCCGAAAGGTGAGAACGGCATCACGCGCATGACCTACACGCGCGAGCCCGAAGGTGCGGTGCGCCAGCGCGGCGAATTCTCTTCGAACGGCGGCAAGACCTGGGTCGCGACCTTCGATCTGCTTTACACGCCCGCCAAGCCAGCGTGAGCGCCTGGACCGAAACGCCGACGCTCGCGGGCGAGCATGTGACGCTGCGTCCACTCGCGCGTGAGGATCGCGATGCGTTGGTGGCAGCGCTGGCACCGGTCGACGGCCAGTTCACCACGAGCGTGCCGAGCGATGCGACGATCGATCACTGGTACGATCGGCTCGAGGCCGAAGGCGCCGCCGGACGCGTGATGCCATTTACGGTGCTCGACCGGGACGGACGCATATCGGGGACGACGCGCTTCCTTCGGATGCATCGCGAGTTCCGGCGTGTCGAGATCGGCGGCACCATCTACGCACCCCGCGTTCAGCGCACCGGGCTCAATACGGAAGCGAAGCGGTTGTTGCTCGGGTACGCGTTCGAGTCGCTCGGCTGCGTGTGCGTCCAACTGCGCACCGATTTCCTTAACCGCCGCTCGCGCTCGGCGATCGAACGGCTCGGTGCGCGGTTGGACGGCGTGCTGCGCGGTCATATGGTCATCAACGATGGCCATCGGCGCGACACCGTGGTCTATTCGATCCTCGACCATGAATGGCCGGGCGTGCGCCGTAACCTCGACGCAATGCTGGCAGACTACAGGGAAGCGAAGCCATGAGCATCCTGGACACACCCGTGAAGACCACCGCAGGGACCGAAACCGACCTGGCGGAGTATGCCGGCCAAGTGGTGCTTGTCGTCAACGTCGCGTCGAAATGCGGCCTGACGCCGCAATATGCCGGGCTCGAAGCGCTCTACCGTAAGTACAAGGATCGCGGGTTCGCGATACTGGGCTTCCCGTGCAACCAGTTCGGCGGGCAGGAGCCAGGGAGCGCGGCGGAGATCGAAACCTTCTGCTCGACCAACTATGACGTGACATTTCCGGTGTTCGCCAAGATCGACGTCAATGGCGCCGGCACTGCGCCACTTTACCAGAAGCTCAAGGCTGAAGCGCCGGGGCTGCTCGGTACCGAGGCGATCAAATGGAATTTCACGAAGTTCCTGATCGGCCGCGACGGCAAGGTCGCCGAGCGTTTCGCGCCGACGACGACTCCGGAGGACATCGCTCCTGCGATCGAGAAGCTGCTTTAAGGCTTGGGTTCGAGCCGGTTGAGTCCACGCAGATAGGGCTGGAGCACCTCGGGCACCGCGACGGCCCCATCCTCCTGCTGATAGTTCTCAAGTACCGCGACCAGCGTACGCCCCACCGCCAGGCCAGACCCGTTGAGCGTGTGAACGAAGCGCGTGCCCTTTTCGCCTTCGGCGCGGTAGCGCGCGTTCATGCGCCGCGCCTGGAAGTCGGTGCACGTCGAGCAGCTGGAGATCTCGCGATAGCGCCGCTGTCCGGGCAGCCACACTTCGAGATCGTACGTCCGCGCCGCCGAAAATCCCATGTCGCCGGTGCACAGTTTCATCCGGCGAAACGCTAGCCCGAGCCGAGTGAGGATGTCCTCGGCACAGCCGGTCATCCGTTCGTGTTCGGCTTCGGACTGATCCGCGGTGGTGATCGACACCATTTCCGCTTTTTCGAACTGATGCTGGCGGATAAAGCCGCGCGTGTCGCGGCCCGCCGCGCCGGCTTCGGAACGGAAACAGGGCGTGAGCGCGGTGAACCGCATGGGAAGCGCATGCTCGGGCAAAATCTGCTCGCGCACCAAATTGGTCAGGCTCACTTCGGCGGTCGGGATCAGCCAGCGGCCGTCGGTGGTGCGGAACAGATCCTCCGCGAATTTCGGGAGCTGTCCGGTGCCGAACGCCACTTCATCGCGTACGAGTAACGGCGGGATGACTTCCTCATAGCCGTGATCGCGCGTCAATACGTCGAGCATGAACTGGCCGAGGGCGCGATGAAGCCGTGCGGTGGTGCCGCGCACCACCGTGAAGCGCGCACCCGCGAGCTGCGCGCCGGCCTCGAAGTCGAGTCCTAGCGCCGGCCCGATCGTATCGTGCTCGCGCGCTTCGAAGGCGAAGGCCGGCTGGGCGCCATGTTCGGCGACTAGCGCATTGTCATTTTCATCGGCGCCATCGGGCACGTCGGCGAGCGGCAGGTTGGGGATTGTCGCCAGCCGGTCGCTCAATTGCTCGCCGAGCGTACGATCCTCGACTTCGAGTTCTGCCAGACGGTCCTTGAGCGTCGAGACTTCCGCCATCAGCGACTGCGCGAGTGTTTCGTCCTTCCTGGCCTTGGCCGCGCCGATCGCCTTCGAGGCCTCGTTGCGCCGTGCCTGGCCTGCTTGAAGCTCGGTGATCGCCGCGCGCCGCCGCTCGTCGAGCGCGACGAGTTCGGCCGCCTGAGGCGCAAGGCCACGCCGCGCGAGTGCGGCGTCGAAAGCCTCCGGATTGTCGCGAATGGAGCGGATGTCGTGCATGCGCTCGCCTATGGCGAGCGGCGTCCGCGCGTGCAACGGGCTTGCGAAACCCTCACTGCCTTAGCCGCGTTCTCCCTGCACTGCATAAGGAGGAAGCGATGCAAGTCCCGCACAATGCGTTCGTGGTGGTCGCCGATGGGCGCAAGATGCTGTTTCTGCGCAACGATGGCGACGCCGCGGCGCCCAATCTCAAGGTTGCGAAGAAGCGGATCGACCGCAATCCGGCGGATCACGAGCAGGCGAGCGACCTCGCCGGGCGCATGCAATCGACTCGCGCGGATGGCACGGCGTGGGCGAGTGGCGGCAACGTCGGCAACACCGACTTCCACCAGCTCGAAGAGGATCGCTTCGCTGTCGAGACCGCCAGCCTGCTCAAGGATTGGGCGATGCGCAATGAGTTCGAGGCGCTCATAGTGGTCGCACCGCCCAAGACACTGGGCGAACTGCGCCGCCATTATCACCATGAAGTCAGTAGGCGGTTGGCGGGAGAGATCGATAAGGATCTCACTGACCATAGCATTCCGGAGATCGAGGCCGCGCTGCTCAAGTCCTGAGCAGGGGCGAGGATGACTTATAGCTCGACCTTCTTTCGGCCAAACCGCGTGCGTGCGACCAGCGCGGCGGCTGTGCCGCCGGAGAGCAGCATTATCGGTGGGGCTGGGACGGGTTGTGGCCGCGCAAACGCATTATTTCGCCAACGCCATTGATTCTATCCTGCCATCCGACTCTCATTCGCAGTTGCCGTCCCAAATAGTAACGGTATGTGCGACCGAAGGTCCTTGCAGGAAAGTGCAGAACAAGCGGTTGATTTCGAGTGGGTTAACCAGGTTTCGCGAGGCTTGCGCGAGATTCGTCCACGAAAAATAAGTCGTTTCTTGGCTGCCGTGCAAAATTGGGACGTTATCGGGTCAATGTACTGGTAGTTTGCGCAGGGCCTGCCGCAGGATCGTTGCGGCCAATACGCGATGCGCGTTCAGCAATGCGAAATTTGCTGGGCATTACTGTGCCTTTGCGACGGACATCGGCATCATCTCGCCGCTTGTGAAGCGCACGGCGCGCCGCTAATAGCGCGAGCCGGGGAAAAGTGGCTTCCGGCACGATACTCTGACGCCGGGCGCCGGGTATGGAGAGTGGGGAATGGCGACGGCGGCAGATCGGATGGGAGGCGGTGTGGAGCACCCGCCTGCGGCGAACGACGGCGGTTATCGGCCGCATCCGGACGAGCCGTTCATGAACCCGCGACAGCTACAATATTTCCGTGAAAAACTGCAGGCTTGGAAGGAAGCGATCTACCGCGAGGCGGCTGGCACGCTCACCCAGCTGCAATCCGAATCGCTGCGCGAGGCTGATCTCACCGATCGCGCTTCGAGCGAGACCGACTGGTCGATCGAGCTTCGCACGCGCGACCGTCAGCGCAAGCTGATTTCCAAGATCGACGCCGCGCTCCGCCGAATCGACGAGGGCGAATACGGCTATTGCGAGGTCACCGGCGAACCGATCTCGCTCGGTCGACTCGAAGCTCGGCCGATCGCGACGATGACTGTCGAGGCGCAGGAGCGCCACGAACGCAATGAAAAGGTTTCGCGCGAAGAATAGGCCTTCGGGCCATTTTTTGACGGCGGCGGGGCGCTTTCGCGTCGAATTGCGAGCCGCCGCGAGTTCTCCGCAAGCGCGCGTTAACCGTTTTGATAACCATTGCTGCTCTAGTGGTCGGCGACGATCTATCTTTCGAGCAGGATCATGGACCGGCAATCATTCGAATCTCTGGCCACGCTTTCGGACAACGACTTCGTCGGTCAGCGCAGCACCGCACGCGACAGCTTGATGCTCGCCGCACAGTTTCGCGTCGGGGAAACCGACCCGGTAACGGTACGCGTGCGCAACCTTTCCGCCGGCGGATTGATGGCGGAGTATATGATCGCGCTAGCGATCGGAACGCGCGTCTCGATCGACGTGCGTGGCGTCGGCTGGGTCGGCGGCCGTGTCGCCTGGGCGGCGGAGAACCGGATCGGGATTGCATTTGATGCGCCGATCGATCCGCTGCGCGCGCGCAAGCCGGTCGGCAAGGGCACCCATACGCCCGATTATGCCAAAGGCCTGGTCTTCCGCGAACGTTGAGTCCCGAGTCGCAATTTCTGCCAGGTTGAGCAACTTGGCGCGCCGCACCTGATCGCCGACGCCTCACTTCGCGCGCGCCGGCGAACGGACGACGGACGAGATCGACAACCAGGCTTTGAGAGCGTTCGCTGCGCGCCTAGCGCGACAGTTCCTCCTTCACGCGCAGCTTTCGGCGCTTGAGCTCGGCCAGCAGGATTTGATCGGGAAGCGGGCGCTGCGTCTCGGCAGCGATTTGCTGGTCCAGCGTGGCATGCTTGGCCTGAAGAGCCGAGAAATGCGCGTTGTGCATGGCAGCTTACCTCCTTGCTGTAAGGACTGATCAGTAGATCATCTTTTAGCAGGATTGTCGCCTCCACAATTCGATATGCCGTGCGTTTTTCGCGGACGGGGCGTTGCGGCGACCCTGTTGGTTAGGGCAGGCTGGCGGAGATGGACGAAAGCGAGATTCGCCGCCGGCTCGAACTGCTCCGTATGGAGCATCGCGACCTCGACGCCGCGATCGAAGCGATGCTCGCCACCGCCACCTCGGACCAGTTGCAGGTGGCGCGGCTGAAGAAGCGCAAGCTTCGGCTGCGCGACGAAATTTCCTTGCTCGAGGACCAGTTGATACCCGATATCATTGCCTGAGATTCGGGGTCTGATCCTTGACGGCGCGGCCTCGATATTCTTGCATTCTCCCGGAACGGGACGGTCGCTCGGCGACAATAGCGTTCCCCCGCCCGAGGCAATATGGCAGCAGATCACGTCATGCAGAGAATGGGATCTCCGCACTTTCATCGCAAGCTGATCGACTCGCTCTACGTCGAGGCGATGGTGCTGGCGGACGAGGCGCGCACCTATTTCGACGAACTGGGCCGCGACCAGCGTGATACGCTGGACGCAATGACTCGCGTCGCCTTCTCCTGCGAGTCGCTCAAAGTCACCACGCGCCTCATGCACATCATCGCATGGCTGCTGACGCAACGCGCGGTGCAGGCGGGCGAGATCAGCCAGAGCGAAGCGATGCTCCAGTCGCGACGCCTAGGCGCAGGCCCCGACACCGATCCCGATACGCTCGCGGCGATGCCGCACGATGCAGCGGGCATCATTGCGTCCAGCATTAACCTGCACCGCCGAGTCGCGCGCTTCGACGCTGCGCAGGATGGCGACGTGCTCCCAGAAAGCCCGGCGCGCGACATGCTCGATCGTCTGGCGACTGCATTCTAGGCGGGATCAGCGCTCGCCGATTTCGGCGCGCAACTCGCGAAACAAACCCGGAATGGCCGTAAGCCGCAATTCCTCCTCGTCGAGGATCGCGTGGAACAGCTGCGCCCGGAGTGCACGCACGCGCTCGGCGGGTGGGCGCAGTGCTTCCGGAGCGGTCGAGAGCACGATGTCGATCAGCCGATCGGCGCCGTGCAATCGGCCCCAAAGATAGTCGTTCTCGCGATAGGCGCGGCTGAAGAAGGCCCCGAAGCTGTTGAACTGGATGCCCTTGAGCGTTGCCGGGGCGCCGCCCGCGCGAATGCTGGTGGCGTCATCGGGCGAGATTCGGTCGACGCGGATCGGATCGAATTCGTCGACGCCTTCGCCCTGGAGCAGCGGCAGCGTCGCGATGTCGAAGAAGGGGAAGCCGAGGTGCGCAAGCAGGATCGGACGGCGCAGCTCTTTCGACAGACGGCTGAACCCGTCGGACAGGCATGCATCGGTTTCGGCATCGAGTGCCTGCAGCTCCATCATCGCGCCCAGTTCGTCGAGCAGTTCGCCGGCACCTTCGGGCAAGGCACGCACGCGTTCGCGTAGTCGCGCATAGGGGTCGCTGCGCTGGCATTCGAGATAGGCGGCCAGCGAAGTGTAGATCGCTTCCCGGATCGGCGTGAGTTCGGCATGTTCCTGTTGCGTGTCGATCTCGACGACGCGGCGCGAGAGCAGGCGCAGGCGACGGATGCGAAAACCGAGATCATGGTGGCGGAGAAAGTCGAGCGTCGCGGGACTTGCGCCATTGGCAATCGTCGCGCCGAATTCGCTGAGCTTGCGCTCGGCCACGGTTGCAGCAAGCGCTTTGCGAATCTCGCGCAACCGATCGGGCCCTCCCTGCCGGCCGACCGCGTGGAGGAGGTTCGAGACGCGGTCGAGGATGCTCTCGACCTTGAGCAAGCCATAAGCGGTGTGGCCGTAACCCGCCTTGGCCGCGGCCGCCACCTGCGCGCGGCGACGCCATGCCGAGAGCCGCTTGGGAGTCGGATAGTCGAGCCACAAGGTGTAGCCGAACAATGCCTCCACCTGCGCTTCGACTTCGGTGCGGATATGGGTGATGATCGCCAGCATCGCCTCGATCGTGTCGGAGCGCGCAGCGATCGTCTCGAGATTGTCGCGAATTGGCTGCTCGCGCGGCAGTTCGGAGAGCGCGCCGAGAATCGTGCCGAAAAACCCGGGTGCTGCATTCCCGCTGCTCATCCAACTGAAGCGGAAGCCCGGGACTGGATCGATGAACACGAACCGGCGGTCCACCTGCCGCCGTGCCGGGCGTTCGCGCAGCGCTTCAATCGCGGGTCGGAACGGGGCATTCGCCAGCACCGATCCGTCGATGAGTACGGCCTGTTCGGCAGTCCCCGCAGCCCAATGCTGCGGCAGCGCGCGTTCGAGGAACGCGTCACGCCCGGGCCAGAACACACCGCGCTCTTCGAGCAGCTGATCGAGCTCGGCTATCGTGAAGGGAGGGAAGGCACCGGGAAAGCTCGACGTGGCGCGCGCGGCGAACACCAGTTCGGCCGGATTGCCGATCACCGTATCGCTGACTCCATGATCGGTGAACGACAGCACCAGGCGATGCTCGGTCTCGATCACTTCAGGCGGCGAATTGAGCTTGAGTGTTTCGGGGTGACCGCGAAAATCGGTGACGGTGACGAACAGATCGAGCGGCTGTCCCGGCGGCAACAGCCGCTTCTGTTGCGGTCCGCGTGCCATTGCCTGGAGCGCGTCGAGCATCATCGTCAACAGGCGGCGCCCGCCGAACGGCGGCTCGAACCAACGCGAGCGCACGAAATGCTCGAGCTTGCGGCGCACTTCGTCGCGGGCACCCGCTTCGACCGTCTCTTCGATCGTCTTCGATTGGCCGAGCGCCATCCACGCGATCGGCGCGGCCCAGAATTTGCTCCAGCGCGACTTGGGACGCGCGTCGGGGTCGAGCAGCGCCTCGACATCGGCGACTTCGAGCCACATGTCGGTCAGCGGATCGAGCGACTGGCCTGCGGTGATCGCCTGGGCCAGGAACACGCCGTTGATCCCGCCCGCGCTCGCGCCGGCAATGATGTCGATCAGCACGCGCAGCCGCAGGCCGCTGCTCGCTTCGATCTCTTCGAGCAGGGTGCGATAGACTTGATGCGTTCCCGTTGTGCCGGACTCACCGTCTTCGAAAGCCTGGCTCGCACGCGCAACGCGCCAGACTTCCTTGGTGATGCCATGCATATAGACGGCGAGGCTGATCCCGCCGTAGCAGACCAGCGCGAGCCGCAGCTCCTTCTGCCGGGTCTCGCGCGTCATCCGCGAAAATCGAGCTGGGCCCAGACCGGTAAATGATCCGAAGCGGTGCGCGCGATTGCGCTCAGATGCACGCCCGCGTCCACCACCCGCAGGTCACGGGACACCATGATCCGGTCGAGCCGCGCGATCGGACGTCGCGCGTGGAAACTCGGGGCAGTGGGAGCGAAGGTATAGTCGCGTCCGAAATCGCGCAGGCACCCGGAAGCGGCGCTCCAATCGTTCAAATCGCCCATCATCACCGTCGGATGCTGCGCTGCGCTTGCCGCAACATGGGCGAGTATCGCATGCGCTTGCCGTCGGCGCCACAGCCCGGACAAGTCGAGGTGCATGCCGACCACGCGCAGCATCCGGCCATCGACGCGGACGTCGGCCATCACAGCACCACGGGGTTCGAGCGCGGGCAGATGGATCGGTTCGCAATCGACGATCTGCGCGCGCTTGCGCACCAAAATCGCATTGCCATGCCAGCCCATGCTGTGCGCGCGCAGATTGACTGGCAGCGCCTTCCAATCGCTATGCTCTTCGAGCAGATGGGGAGTGAGCACGCCCGCGCGATTGCCGAACCGGCGATCGGCTTCCTGCAGACAGATCACGTCGGCGTCGATCTCGCACAACACCTGCAGCGTGCGCTCCGGACGACGCCGCCGATCGGTGCCGATCGACTTGCGCATATTGTAGCTCGCGACCTTGATCATCCGCATGATGTGCGGGCAGCGGGTCGCGCTAGCAAGACCTTAGGCGAGCGGCGAAGAGGAGCGATTTCCATCGATCACGCTACGCTGTTTGCCGGCCTCTTCGGCTGCCGTGAGCAGGCTGCGCGCCGTGGCTTCGGCGGCCTCGGGCGTCATCGAAATTGCCACGCCGTCGGGGCCGTCGAGCAGCACGACGCCTTGTTCGGCACTTGCAATTCCTGGCGATACTTCGGGTGCGCCTGCCTGTCGTTGAGTCATCACTCCCTCCGTCGTTCGCGGCCTCCAAACCGTCCGCGCCCTCTGCGCGCGTCGCAGTGTTCCGGCATTGCCGCCAAACGCCCGTCTACCACATCCCGGGACGTTCGATCGCGTGGGTGCAATTCGGCGCAATCGGATCAACTCCCCGAAAAGCCTAAGGTTTCCGTATTTCTTGCGCGCTCGCTGTCCAGATTGGGACAGTCAGGCCAAGGCCGCGCAACTTCGGCGGCGCGACCATTTCCCAGCTCGATTGGATGCGATGCGCCACATGCTCCCAGTCGACGTCATTGGTGTCGACACGCAATCCGATCCACCCGGAGGGGCCGAGGTAGGGCGGCACGAAATAGTTCTCGGGGTCCGCCTCGACCAGCATCGCCTGTTCCTCGCGGCTGCTGGTCTTGACCAGCACCGCGGTGCGGTCGTCACTGTGATGATTGTGCCAGAAATAGGCGTAGACCTTGCCCCTCTCGATGAAAAAGGCGGGCGATCCGTGCGACAGCTTTTCCGCCGCCATCGGAAGCGCCAGGCAGATCGCGCGGACGTGGGCGAGATCGGCCTGCGG
>Ga0068861_100000007_pt1 | contig 86469 bp, 68 predicted proteins | sample KBSSwiS42_FD_66593 | JGI IMG/M metagenome (GOLD analysis project Ga0068861, IMG submission 66593) | Switchgrass rhizosphere microbial communities from Kellogg Biological Station, Michigan, USA - KBS Switchgrass S4-2 | ecosystem: Host-associated > Plants > Roots > Rhizosphere > Soil ...
TTTCCATCAGCGAACACTCCTTGAACGGCATCGGCTCCTCCTGCCCATGCCAACGTGTTCACCATGTCTCCGAACACCGTCCACTATGTTCCTGGTCTATACACCTTGTGCCGGGGTCCAACTATCCACCCGGGAATCGCTTAAACCTCTAGGGATTCCGTCGGGGCAACTTGGACCCCGGAACAAGTCCGGAGTGACGAGGAAGCAGGATCGGGCGCGCACCCTAGCGATACGGCGTCATCGAATAGGGCCGCGCAGTCGGGGCACTGGCCCAGGTCTTGTTCGGCTTGGCCGCCATCCGGAACCGCAATTCGCCGCCCGCCTCGATCTCCTCGTGCGTCACAAAGCTGCGCGCGAGCGGCTTGCCGTTCAGCCAAACCGCACCGACGTACCGATTGGAGTCGCTCAACCGCTCCGCCACCACCGCAAACGCCTTGCCATTCGGCAGATGCAGCACCGCACGGTACACGAACGGCCGCCCAATGACATATTGGTTCGACCCCGGCGTCACTGGATAGAAGCCGAGCGCCGTGAACACGAACCAGGCCGACATCTGCCCGAGGTCGTCGTTGCCCGAGAGGCCCTGCGGCGTCGGCTTGTACTGGCTCGCGACGATCTGGGTCAGCCGCGCCTGCGTCTTCCACGGCGCGCCGGCATAGTCGTAGAGATAGGCGACATGGTGGCTCGGCTCGTTGCCATGGATATATTGGCCGATCAGCCCCGCGATGTCCTCGGCATGGCTGTAGTCGAGCTTCGAATTGTCGAAGTCGAACATCGCGTCGAGCTTCTTCACCGTCGCCGCGTCGCCGCCGAGCGCGCGTACCAGCCCGCCCTGGTCCTGCGGCATGAACCAGCTATATTGCCAGGCGTTGCCCTCGGTATAGTCCGAGCCATAGTTGATCGCAGTCGGGTCGAACGGCTTGCGAAAGCTGCCGTCGGCCTTGCGTGCGCGGACGAAGCCGGTCGCCGTATCGAAGCTGTTGTGCCAGTTCGCCGCGCGCGCGTCGAACGTCGCGGCCAAATCCGCCTTGCCCAGCGCTCGCGCCATCCGCGCGATCGTCCAGTCGTCATAGGCATATTCGACGGTCTTCGAGGCCGCCTCGGGCTCTTCGTCGATCGCGACATAGCCGCGCTTCAGATAGCCATCGAGCCCGCCATAAGGGCCATAGCTGGCGCTCGCGACCATTGCTGCGAGCGCGCGATCGGGATCGAACCCGCGAATGCCCTTGAGCCAGGCATCCGCGATCACCGGCACCGCATGATAGCCGATCATCGTCCAGGTCTCGCGCCCCTGATATTGCCACACCGGCAGGATCCCGAACGGCGACTCTTCGCGGCTCGCGATCAGCGAATTGACGAAATCCGACGTGCGCTGCTCGGGCTGGATCAGCGTGAGCAGGGGATGCTCGGCGCGGAATGTATCCCAAAGCGAGAAGGTCGAGTGGAAGGTGAAGCCCCTGGCCTGGTGGACCTGGTCGTCGGGTCCGCGATAGCGCCCGTCGGCGTCGCTGAATACAGTCGGCCCTAGCAGGCTGTGGTAGAGCGCCGTAGTGACCATCCGCCGCATTGGCGCCGGCGCCTCGACCTCGAGCGCGCCGAGCGCCGCCTCCCAGCTCCCGCGCGTCTTCGCACGGATCGCGTCGAACCCGCCCGGCTCACTGTCAAGATTTGCGATCGCGGCATCTTCGTCGACGCTCGACAGCGCCACCCTGACTTCGAGCGGAGCTTCGAGCGCCCCGAAATCGAGCCGCGCGACCAAGGCCCGCCCCGCCAGCTGCGCCGCATCGTCGCGCCCGCGGCTCGGGCCCTGGAAGCCCTTGTAGGCGATATTCTCCTCGCGATTGAGGAAAGCGTGACCCCTCAGCGGTCGCGAGAAGCGCATCGCGAAGAATAGTTTGCGCGCCGGCGCCCAGCCGCGCGTCTCGCGCCCGCCGGTAAGGGTGCCGTCCGGCCGCAGCCGCAGCGATGACCACAGCGTCTTGCCCGGATAATTGTACAGCGAACTGCGCAGGTCGAGCAGCAGGTGCGCCGCCTTGCCGGCCGGGAAGGCATAGCGATGCACGCCGACGCGAGTGCCGGCAGTCATTTCGGCGCGCACGCCGGGATCAGCGAGCGTCACGGCATAATAGCCGGGCTGCGCCGTCTCCGTCGCGTGGTCGAAGCGCGAACGATAGCCGGAGCCCGGCTGCGCCGGATCACCCGGCTCCATCGCCACCGTGTCGCCGCTCACCGGCATCACCAGGAAATCGCCGAGGTCGCTGTGCCCGGCGCCCGAGAAATGCGTGTGGCTGAACCCCTGGATCGTCGGGTCCTCGTAGCGATAGCCGGCCGCATGGCCGTAGCAGGCGCGGATCTCGCAGCGCGTGTCGGTGTCGGGGCTCAGCTGCACCATGCCGAACGGCGCGCTCGCGCCGGGATAGGTGTGGCCCTCGCCGCCGGTGCCGATCATTGGATCGACCGTATCGATCGGCGCGGGCAGGGGAGGAGCACTCGCGGTCGCGAGCAACAGGGCGGCAAGCGTGATGGTTTTGCGCATGGCGTGCGTTAGAGCACGCACCGACGCCGAGTGTCACCATGGGAGGGATCATGATCCGCATCGCCAACACCAGCCTGAGTGCCGAACTCAACCCGCAAGGCGGCGAGCTCTGGTCGCTTTGGGATGCAGCCGGTCGCGCGCTGATGACCGATGCCGACCCGGCGTTCTGGACCGGCCATGCACCGTTGCTGTTCCCGATCGTCGGCGCGCTGAACGGCGTCTATCGGCTCGACGGCCAGGAATATTCGCTGCCCAAACACGGCTTCGCGCGACGCCGCAGCTTCGAACTGGTCGAGCATGCGCCCGACTGCGCGCGCTTCCGGCTGGTCGACGACGCCGAGACGCGCGCCGCCTATCCCTTCGCCTTCGCGCTCGACATTGCCTATGCGCTCGACGGCGCGACGCTGTCGATCGAAGCCACTGCGTCCAACCGCGACGATCGCGACATGCCGGTGAGCTTCGGCTTCCACCCCGCCTTCGCCTGGCCGCTCCCCTTTGGTGGCACCAAGGAGTCGCACTGCATCCGCTTCGAGAAGGACGAACCCGCGCCGCTGCGCCAGATCGAGGGAGACCTGATCTCCCCGGAACCGCGCCCGACTCCGGTCGAGGGCAACATGTTCGGGCTGCGGGACGATCTATTCACTGCCGACGCACTGATCTGGGACCAAATCCAAAGCCGCTCGCTGCGCTACGGCGCAGACGAGGGGCCATGGCTCGAGATCGCGTTCCCCGATACGTCAATGCTCGGCATCTGGACCAAGCCGGGCGCGCGCTATGTCTGCATCGAGCCGTGGCACGGCATCGCCGATCCGGTGGGCTTTTCCGGCGAGATCTGGGACAAGCCGGGGATCGAACGGCTGGTGCCGGGCGAGACGCGGACCTTTGCGATGCGGGTGACTTTGCGCGATTGAAGCAAGATGGGTTTCGTCTTACAATACTGGCATGCCCGGATCCGTCCATCTCGGAAAGCAACTTGAAGAAGTGGTAGACGATCTCGTCGGGCGCGGCGTCTATGAGTCGCGCGAAGAAGTGCTGCGTGCTGGTGTGAAGCTGGTGCTTGCGCGCGAGGCGCGACTGGCCGAGCTGGATGTGGCGATTGAGGCCGGTATCGCCGACGCGGATGCGGGCCGGACAGTCGATGCTGACGAATTGTTCAACGAATTGATCGAACAATATTCCAGTATGTCGCGCGCCGCGGAGTGAAGGTTCGATTTTCGGCGCAGGCCGAGCGGGAACTTCGTGAGATCGGAGCCTGGATTGCTCGCGAGAGTCCTGAGCATGCTGTCCGTTTCATCCTCGCGCTTCGGCAAACCGCACGGCAGATCGGCGGTGCACCGCGAGGCTTTCCGCTCATCGAACGCTATGCGGCAAAGGGGATACGGCGTCGGGCGCATGGAAATTATCTGATCTTCTATCGAGTCGAAGGCTCCCAGATAGTGATTTTGCACATTATCCACGGCGCACGTGACTATGCAGCGCTGTTGGGCGCTGAGTTCGGCGAAGGATAGCGAAGGAGGAGCCGTGACTCAGACCATCGCCATCGACTTCGTCTCCGACATCGCCTGCCCCTGGTGCGTGATCGGACTCTGGGGCCTCGACCAGGCATTGACGGCGCTCGAAGGCGAGATCGAAGCGGAAATCCACTTCCGCCCATTCGAGCTCTCGCCCGAGCTGCCGCGCGGCGGCGTCAATCTGTTCGAGCATATGGGCCGCAAGATCGGCGCGACCCGCGAGCAGTCCTTGGCGGCGCGCGCAGCGATCACCGAACGCGCCGCAGCGCTGGGCTTCGCCATGCGCTACGGCGACGATTTCCGCGCCTACAACACGTTCGACGCGCATCGCCTGCTGCACTGGGCGGAGCTGACCGGCGGCCAGCATGCGCTCAAGCGCGCGCTGTTCGAGGCCTATTTCGATCGTAACGATGCGATCGACGAACCCGAGGTGCTCGCCGACATCGTCAGCCGCGCCGGGCTCGATACCGCCGAAGCGCGGCGTGTGGTCGATACCGGGCAATATTCTGACGAGGTCCGCGCCGAGGAGCAACTGTGGCGATCGCGCGGAATCAATGCCGTGCCGTCGACCGTGGTCGACATGCGCTATCTGATCTCGGGTGGACAACCACCGGAAGTGTTCGAGCAGACGCTGCGCTCGATCGCAGCTCAGCGCAGTACAGCCTAAAGATCCTTCCGAGCTTGTCCCAGAAGGAACTGGAGCGCCCGCTGGCGCCCGCGCCCGAAAAGCCTATATGGCCCGCCGATGACTGTTTCCCTCGATCGCCGAACGTTCGCGATCATCTCCCACCCGGACGCGGGCAAGACCACGCTGACCGAGAAGCTGCTGCTGTTCGGCGGCGCGATCCATCTCGCCGGCGAAGTCAAGGCGCGCGGCGCGGCAAGGCGCGCGCGGTCGGACTGGATGAAGATCGAGCAGCAGCGCGGCATCTCGGTCACCTCGAGCGTGATGACGTTCGAGCGGCAAGGCGTGACGTTCAACCTGCTCGACACGCCCGGTCACGAGGATTTCAGCGAGGACACCTATCGCACCCTCACCGCTGTCGATTCGGCGGTGATGGTGATCGACGTCGCCAAGGGCATCGAAAGCCAGACGCGCAAGCTGTTCGAAGTGTGCCGGCTGCGCAATGTGCCGATCATCACTTTCGTCAACAAGGTCGACCGCGAGGGCCGCGAAGTATTCGCGATCCTCGATGAAGTCGCCGAGCTGCTCCAGCTCGACGTCGCGCCGATGACCTGGCCGGTCGGCATGGGCGGCACCTTCGAAGGCGTCTATGATCTGGTTTCGAACCGGCTCCTGCTGCCCGAAGGTGACAGTCGTGAGTTCCAGGGCAAGGTGATCCAGACCAGCGGGCTCGACGATCCGCAGCTCGATGCGATCGTCTCGGCGGACAATCTCACCAAGCTGCGCGAGGAAGTCGAACTGGCACAGGTGGGCTATGCCGAATTCGATGCGGAGGCCTATCGGGCGGGCGACCTCACGCCGGTCTATTTCGGCTCGGCGCTGAAGGAATTCGGAGTCGATTCGCTGATCGACGCGATCGCGTGCCATGCCCCGCCGCCGCGCCCGCAACCGGCCGAGCCGGCGCCGGTCGATCCCGCCCAGACCGAAGTCACGGGCTTCGTGTTCAAGGTCCAGGCGAATATGGACCCCAACCACCGCGACCGCATCGCGTTCATGCGGCTATGTTCGGGAACGTTCAAAAGGGGCATGAAGCTGACGCCGACCGGCCATGGCAAGCCGATTGCGATCCATTCCCCGATCCTGTTCTTTGCGCGCGAACGCGAGCTCGCCGACGAGGCTTTTCCCGGCGATATCATCGGCATCCCCAACCACGGTGTGCTGCGCGTCGGCGACACGCTGAGTGAAAAGGCCGAGGTTCGCTTTACCGGCTTGCCCAACTTCGCGCCCGAGATCTTGCGCCGCGTCCAGCTCAAGGACCCGACCAAGACCAAGCAATTGCGCAAGGCGCTCGACGACATGGCCGAGGAGGGCGTGACGCAGGTCTTCTATCCCGAGATCGGCTCGAACTGGATCATCGGGGTGGTCGGCCAGCTCCAGCTGGACGTGCTGCTCAGCCGGCTCGACGCCGAGTATAAGGTCGCCGCGGCGCTCGAGCCGTCACCCTACGACACTGCGCGCTGGGTCTCGAGCGAGGATCCGGCGGATGTGAAGGCGTTCATGGATTTGAACCGCGGCGCGATGGCGAAAGACCGCGATGCCAATCCGGTGTTCCTCGCCAAATCGGCGTGGGAAGTCGGCTATGTCGCCGACCGCTATCCGAAGGTGAAGTTCGCCGCGACGCGCGAGCGCTGAAGTGAAAAAGGACCGGGCATCGAAACGCCCGGTCCCGGAACACCCGAAAGGCAGAACCCTCGGCAGCTGCCGTCCCCTCTACCGGGCCGGAATTGCGCTGGCGATTCCGAGATTTGCCGAATCGGTTCACTACCGACTCGGCATAATACGTATGCGGGTTTCGCGCCGCCTTAGAAGCGGCACTCGCATACATATTATGCCAAGTCTGAATAGTCGAAGATCGTCGGTTGAAGCGCCACGCATCGGCGCTCCCCCCGCGCCGAGCGTGTGCTCGTACCAATTCATGCTGCGCGCAGTTGAGTCCCGCGCAACCAGGCGCGGGCCATCTTCTGTGCTTCGATGATTTCGCGCGCCGTCATGTCCTCGGAAATCTCGCTGCGGCAAGCCGCCGCGCCTTCCGAGCCATTGGCGGCTGCGATATTGAACCATTTGTGCGCTTCGATAAGGTCGATGTCGACGCCTTCGGCGCCGCTCGAATAAACGACTCCCAGATCGTAACATGCCTGGGCGTCACCGCTGGCCGCCTGACGAAGGCGGCTTTCAATTAGGAAACGTGCACTTCTGATGCTCTGTCCCATGTTGCACCCCTTTCCACATTCTTGTGGCGGGTTCGGTGTGGCAGGTCACCTCCGAATATATAGTTAATGGTTTTTACTGTGGTTGTTGAGGTTGAGGGCGATATTGTCGATCAGCCGCGTCTTGCCGATGCGTGCCGCGGCAAGCAGACGCACTGGCCGATCTTCTTGCGGCTTCTCTAGCGAGTCGGCGTCGACCAGCGCGACATAGTCGACTTCGAAGCCCGCCGACTCGAGCTGTTCATGCGCTTGAGCCAGCGCGACCTCCGAGTCGCTTCCCTTTTCGATCGCCCGCGCGGCGACTCCGAGTGCGCGCGGCAGTGCCACCGCCTTGGCGCGCTCCTCCGGAAGGAGATAAGCGTTGCGCGAAGACAGCGCCAAGCCGTCGTCGTCGCGCTGCGTCGGCACGCCGACGATTTCGATTCCCATGTCGAGATCGAGCGCCATGCGGCGAATCACTGCCAGCTGCTGAAAATCCTTTTCGCCGAACAGTGCGACGTCGGGGCGCACCTGGTTGAACAGCTTGGCGACGACAGTCGCGACTCCGTCGAAATGACCGGGCCGATGGGCGCCTTCGAGAGGTTCGGACACGCCGGAAACCGTGATGTTGGTCGCGAAGCCGTGCGGATACATCACCTCGACTGGCGGCATCCACAATATGTCGACGCCGGCGTCGCCCAGCAGGCGGGTGTCGTTTGCTTCTCGGCGCGGATATGCCGCCAGATCTTCGTCCGGCCCGAACTGTTTCGGATTGACGAAGATCGACACGATCACGCGATCGGCATGACGCCGCGCGGTCTCGACCAATGTCATGTGACCGGCGTGCAGCGCACCCATCGTCGGCACCAGCGCGATCCGCGCGCCGGCCTGCCGGAACGCGGAAACCGCGTTGCGCAGGTCATCGAGCTGACGAGTGGTTTGCACGCTGTGACACTTCCGATAGAACGTCCGGGAGCGGCGCTTCTATGGGGGGCTGGCTGGACGATCAAGACGAGGAAGTCAAAGCGTTGAGTGATGAGCCGAAGCGACTGCATGTCATCGTTTTCGCGAACGAAAAGGGCGGGACGGGGAAGTCTACCACCGCCGTGCACGTCGCGATCGCGCTCGCGGCCAAAGGGGCCAAGGTCTCCGCGTTCGATCTCGATCATCGTCAGCGCACTATGGGTCGCTATCTCGACAATCGCGCCGCGACGATGCGCCGCACGGGCCGCGAACTGCCGATGCCGCACTATGCGACGCACGACGGCGAAAGCATGGATTTCTTCTCGGAGCAGCTCGATCAGCTTGGCGGTGCCGCCGATTTCCTGGTGATCGATACGCCCGGCCGCGACGATCGATTCGCGCGGATCGCAGTCACCAATGCCGACACGCTGGTCACGCCGATGAACGACAGCTTCGTCGACTTCGACTTGATCGGCCAGGTCGATCCCGAGACGTTCCGCGTGACGCGCCCCAGCTTCTATTCGGAAATGGTGTGGGAATCGCGCAAACGCCGCGCCAAGGCCGATGGCGCGACGATCGACTGGGTGGTGCTGCGCAACCGCATGCAGCACATCGAAGCGCGCAATATGAGGCGCGTATCCGAAGCGCTCGACCAGCTCGCGAAGCGTGTCGGCTTCCGAGTCATCTCGGGGCTGTCCGAGCGCGTCGTCTATCGCGAACTGTTTCCGCAGGGTCTCACCATGCTCGATTCGCGCGAATTCGGCGAAATGGGCCTCAGCCACGTCGCTGCGCGCCAGGAGTTGCGCGAAATGATGGGTGGGCTGGCGCTGCCCGAATTCACGCTGCCGCTGTTCGCATGATCAAGTTCCTGGGGGCGGCACTCGCGCTCTATGCGCTATACGTGTTGCTCAAACCCAAGCCACGCCGCATGCCGGCGGACGAGGCGCGCGCCGTTCTCGGCGTCGGCGCAGATGCCAATGTAGAGGAGATCCGCGCTGCGCATCGTCGGCTGATTGTCGCGGTGCATCCGGACAAAGGCGGGTCCGCCGAGCTCACGCGCAGAGTCAATGCCGCGCGCGACGCCTTGCTCAAATAGCGCCCTGTCGGGCGCAAAGACACGCGAGACGGTTGCAACTTGGGCGTATCTCGCGGATTAGGCCCCAATCCCAGATCGGAGAGCCTCATGACGCACAAGTTCGATCCTACGTCGCTGCGCGAATACGATATCCGCGGAATCGTGGGGAAGACGCTGGGGCCCGACGATGCCCGCGCGATCGGCCGCGGCTTCGCGACGCTGCTGCGCCGGGCCGGCGGTCACCGCGTCGCCGTCGGCCGCGACGGACGGATTTCCTCGCCGATGCTCGAAGCGGCGCTGATCGAGGGCCTCACCGCCAGCGGCTGCAACGTTGTGCGTACCGGCATGGGGCCGACGCCGATGCTCTATTTCGCCGAGGCGACGCTCGAAGTCGACGGGGGCATCCAGATTACCGGGAGCCACAATCCCGGCAATTACAATGGTTTCAAGATGGTGTTCCAGCACCGCTCGTTCTTCGGTGAGGATATTCAGACGCTCGGCCGAATGGCGGCCGAGGGCGATTGGGATGAAGGCACCGGCGACGTCACCGAGGCCTATGTCGAGGACATGTACGTCGAGCGGCTGATCGAAGGCTTCGAGCCGGGCGCGGCCTATCGCATCGGCTGGGACGCCGGTAATGGTGCCGCCGGGCCGGTGATCGAGAAGCTGGTCAAGCTGATCCCGGGCGAGCATTACGCGCTGTTCACCGATGTCGACGGCAATTTCCCCAATCATCACCCCGATCCGACCGAAGAGAAGAATCTCGCCGACCTGAAAAAGCTGGTCGCGGAGAAGCAACTCGATTTCGGGCTGGCGTTCGACGGTGACGGCGACCGACTCGGTGCGATCGACGGCGAGGGGCGCGTGGTATGGGGCGACCAGTTGCTTTCGATCCTGGCCGAGCCGGTGCTCGCCAAGGAGCCGGGCGCGCCGATCATCGCCGACGTCAAGGCGAGCCAGGCGCTCTACGATCGCATCGCCGAGCTCGGTGGCGAGCCCGTGATGTGGAAGACCGGCCACAGCCTGATCAAGACCAAGATGAAGGAAACCAACGCGCCGCTCGCCGGAGAGATGAGCGGCCACATCTTCTTCGCGCAGGATTATTATGGCTTCGACGACGCGCAATATGCCGCGATCCGGCTGATCCGCGCAGTGCATTCGATCGGCAAGTCGCTCACGCAGCTCAAGACCGAGATGCCGCCGGTAGTGAACACGCCCGAGATGCGCTTTCAGGTCGATGAGTCGCGCAAATTCGCGGTGGTCGACGAAGTGCTCGACCGGCTCGAAGCCTCGGGCGCCGACGTCAACCGCACCGACGGCGCGCGCGTCAACACGCCGGACGGCTGGTGGCTGCTGCGTGCGTCGAACACCCAGGACGTGCTGGTGGCGCGCGCCGAGGCCAAGACGCAGGAAGGTGTCGACCGGCTGCTCGAACAGATCGATCAGCAGCTCGCGCTGAGCGGCGTCGAGCGCGGGCCGCAGGCGGGGCATTGAGGGTCGGTCTGGCATCGGCCTGACCAAACCCCCACATAGGCGCATGCCCTCCGCCCCGCAGATCATCCGCGTCGTCGATCTCGAAACCACCGGCGTCGCACCGCCGGCGCACGGGGTGTGCGAGATCGGCTGGCAGGATGTCGCGCTCGGCGACGACGGGCGCTGGGAGATTTATGGCGAGGGCGGATCACAGCTCGTCAATCCGGGGCGGCCGATTCCCCCGATCACCCAGGCGGTCCATCACATTCTCGACGAGCATGTCGTCGACGCGCCCTTTTGGCACGATGTCGCGCGCCAGGCACTTGATCCCTGGCCGCGGCGAATCGCGCTTGCGGCGCATCACGCGAGTTTCGAGCAGCATTATTGCACCCCTGCGCTGACGCGCAGCGCCGACTGGATCTGCACCTGGAAATGCGCGCTGCGGCTGTGGCCCGATTCGCCGAGCTTCTCGAACCAGGTGCTGCGCTATTGGAAGCGCCCCGAGCGGCTCGACCACGAGCGCGGCCTGCCGGCGCACCGCGCGTTTCCCGATGCCTATGTGACCGCGCATTTGCTGCGCGACCAGCTCAACCAGGCCGGGTTTGCACAGTTGCTCGCCTGGTCGAACCTGCCCGGGTTGCTCCCCCGCGTGCGTTCGGGTCCCGACCGCGGCAAGGAATGGCGCGAAATCTCCGACGACGTGCTGGTCGCATTTCTCGGTGATCGCGACCCCGATGTGCGGTTTTCGGCCGAGACGGAGATCGAACGGCGGCGTGGCGGGGGCTCGGTCGGACGGCAGTCGGTCGAACGATTGTTGCTGTAGCTTACCCCAGACTACTCTCGCTTGCAGGGAGGGGAGATTTACCGCCGGCCCGCGATCAGGGTGCGCACGCCTTCCAGCACGGCGCCGAACACGAGGTGCGACACCACACCATGTGCCGGCGCGTCGCTCGTGGGCGCGGGGGCGACCTTGTCGATGAGCGCAGCGGTGGCGACGCCATAGGCCGTAGCGAAGCCGGTGCCCGCGTCGGGCTGATACTCGCCGAGCAGGCCGTACATTCCTCCCAGCGCCGCGCCGACGGCATAGGGGATCACGTCGTTCGCCTTATTCGGCACCGCCGGCAGCGCAGCGTCATCGGTTTGCGGCGCGCGCTCGGCCAGCTTCTGAAAGAGGTGCATCGCCGCCGATGCGGCGAGCCCGGCAGCGACACCCGACAGCAGGCCAACGACAGGGCGGGGCCTGGCCATGCTCAGTAGACGACGCGCCGCGCGGTGAGACGCTTTCGCGCGAGATAGGCCTGGACGCTCTCCGGTCCCGCCAAATGGCCCGCGCCGACCGCAATGAAGACCTTGCCCGGCCGCTTGAGCCGGTCGGCGATCCAGTCCGCCCAGCGCGCGTCGCGCTCGGCGATCAGCCTGGTCATCAGTTCGGCCGAATCGCGCATGTCGTCGTTCATCAACTTGGCGATCGCATTCGCGTCGCCGTGCGACCAGCTGCCGACCATCTTGTCCATCGTCGTCGTGAAATCATCGATTTCGTCGATCGTCGAGACGAGGAATTCCTGCTGCGCCTTGTCCGACAATCCGTCGAGATAGCCGACCTGCTGCTCGACGGTTTCGAGCCCAGCGACGGGTTTGTGCTCGGCGGAGGCGGCGTCGGTCAGCACGCGTTCGGCGCCACTCGCAGGATCATAGCCGCTCTTGATCAGCGTCGCGACGGCGAGCTGCGAGGCGACCAGCCACGGATCGAAGCGGTCGAGCTGCGCCGGCTGGATGCCCAGCTTGGCGAGCGCCGCACCATAGGCGGCGCGCTTGTCTTCGGGGAGCTTCTCGGTGAGGCTCGGACCGGTCGGATTGAGCGCGGCCTTGAGCATCAGCGCCTGCGCGACCTTGGGGTCCGGCATGACGATCTCGGTCATCAGCGTGTCTGACGAAGCGAATGCCCGTTTGAGCGGCCCTTGGAACCAGTTGATCCCCGGGCGCAGCGCGTGGATCGTGCCGAACAGATAGATCGTCGTATCGCGATCCCGTACCACCCAGAGCGCCGGCTTGGCGATTGCGGCACCGGCGGTCGCGGTCCGAGCGCCGGCGGCGAGCGGCGTCGAGCACAGCAACAGCGCGAGCAGCACGCGGGCGATCGACTTGAACATCACAATTCCTTGAGCAGCACTTCCGGATCGGCAAGCCGCGCGAGATCGGGGCTCGCGCGCTCGACGACCAGCTTACGGCCCTGGACATAATCTTTCGTTGCATTGACGCAGTCGAGCGCGATCACTTGCCCGTTTTTCAGATAGACGACCGAAAAGCTGCGGGTCGCCGGATCACCGCGCACGACGGCTTGATCGAATCCGGTCGACAGGCCGACGGTCTGCAATTTCAGATCATATTGGTTCGACCAGAACCACGGCACGGCTTCATAGGCCGCCTCGGTGCCGAGAATGGTCTTTGCGACCACGGTCGCCTGGTCATTGGCGTTCTGCACCGATTCGAGCCGCACCCAGTCGCCGCCCGCGAAGCCGTTGGCGTGCCGTGCGCAGTCTCCGATCGCGAAGATGTCTGACAGTGAGGTGCGGCATTGCGCGTCGACTTCCACGCCGTTCCCGCCCCGCGCGCCGGCCGCGAGCAGCGGCTCGACCGCGGGAAGGATACCGATTCCGACCACGGCCATCTGGCAGCGGATCACTTCGCCGCCGACCAGCCGAACTGCCGTCACTCGCTCGTCGCCTTCGAGTGCTTCAACCTTGGCGTTCAGCCGGATGTCGACCCCGTGCGCGCGATGTTCGGCTTCGAAGAAGCGCGACAGCGGCTCGCCGGCGACGCGCGCGAGCACGCGGTCGAGCGCTTCGATCAGCACCACTTTCTTGCCGAACTTGCTCAGCACCGCGGCGGCCTCGAGCCCGATATAGCCGCCGCCGATTACCGCGACGGTGTCGACGCCGGGAAGTTCGGCCGCGAGCTTGTCGGCGTCTTCGCGCGTGCGCATCGTGTGCACGCCTTCAAGGCTGTGGCCGGCACAATCGAGCCGCCGCGGATTGCCGCCCGCCGCCCAGATCAGCGTGCCATAGCCGATCGTCTCTCCCCCGCTGGTGGTGACGCTGTGCGCGGCGGGGTCGACTTGCTCGACATGCCGGCCGAGCACCAGCGCAATGTCGCGCTCGTCCCAGAACGCACGTGGGCGAATCAGCAGTCGGTCGAAGCTCTTCTCGCCCGCGAGATAGTCCTTGGAGAGCGGCGGGCGCTCGTACGGTGGATCCGGCTCGTCGCCGAGCAGCGCGATGCTGCCCGCGAACTTGTTCTGCCGCAGCGCGATGGCTGCCTGCGCGCCGCCGTGGCCCGCGCCGACGATGAGGACATCGTAGTTCATGCCGTCAGTCGCTCGGCATGCCAGGCGACATGTTCCGCCAGGAAGCTCGAAATGAAGTAATAGCTGTGATCATAGCCGGCCTGCATCCGCAGAGTGAGGTTTATACCCGCGGCGTCGCAAGCGCCACGCAGCAGTTCGGGCTTGAGCTGCTCGGCGAGGAACGGGTCCGCGTCGCCCTGATCGACGAGCAGTTCGGGCACACGCGCGCCGTCCTCGATCAGCGCGCAGGCGTCATAGGGACGCCAGTCGCCACGGTCGGGCCCGAGATAGCCGGCGAGCGCTTTCTCGCCCCACGGGCAGTGGAGCGGCGAGACGATCGGTGAAAAGGCCGAAATCGAACGAAAGCGCGTCGGATTGCGCAGCCCGATCGTGAGCGCACCGTGCCCGCCCATCGAATGGCCGGTGATGCTTTCGCGGCGCATGTCGGCCACCGGGAATTGGCTGGCGATCAGCGCGGGGAGCTCGTCCTCGATATAGCGGCGCATGCGAAAATTCGTCGACCACGGCTGCCGTGTCGCGTCAACGTAGAAGCCGGCGCCCTGCCCGAAATCATAAGCTTGATCATCGGGCACGGCTTCCCCACGCGGCGAAGTGTCGGGTGCGATGAAAATCACGCCATGCTCGGCGCAGGCCGCGCGATACTCGCCCTTCTCGGTGACATTGCCGTGGGTGCAGGTGAGACCCGACAAATACCACAGCACCGGCATCCGCACGCCCGGAGCGCGTTCGGGCACGAACACTGAAAACACCATGTCGGTGCCGGTGGCGGCCGAGGCGTGACGGTACACGCCCTGGACGCCGCCATGCGACTTGTTCGTGCTGACCGTTTCCATCTTCACTCCGTCACCCACCCCTGCGCCGCCCGTCGTGCGCCGGGGAGGACCAGCGGCTCAATGCTGCATGTGGAAGGCGCAGATCTTGTTGCCGTCGGGATCGCGCAGATAGGCGCCGCGCGAGTTGTTCGGCGCTGCGGCGCGCGCGCCGGGCTCCCCGTCGCACGTTCCGCCGGCGGCGAGGCCTGCGCTGTGCCATGCGTCGACCGCGGCATCGTCCACCGCCGAGAAGCCCAGGGTCGCGCCATTGGCCGGCGTCGCCGCTTCGCCATTGTACGGCCTGGCCACGACGAATACGCCGCCCGGGCCGGCATAGACCAGCCGGCCGGCTTCGGGCGGGACGACATTGGTGTAGCCGAGGACGCCCATGGTGGCGTCGTAGAATTTGCGCGAGCGCTCAATGTCGTTCGAGCCCAGGAAAACGTGCGTGAACATGGCGTCCCTCTCTCCCAAATGTCCGATCAGAACACGACCACCGAGCGGATGCTCTCGCCGGCGTGCATCAGGTCGAATGCCTTGTTGATCTCTTCGAGCTTGAGAATGTGCGTGATCATCGGGTCGATCGCGATCTTGCCGTTCATATACCAGTCGACGATCTTCGGCACATCGGTCCGGCCCTTCGCGCCGCCGAACGCAGTGCCCTTCCACACCCGGCCGGTGACCAGCTGGAACGGCCTCGTCGCGATCTCCTTGCCCGCCTCTGCGACGCCGATGATGATGCTCTCGCCCCAGCCGCGGTGGCAGCATTCGAGCGCGGTACGCATCACTTCGGTATTGCCGGTCGCGTCGAAGCTATAGTCCGCGCCGCCGTCGGTGATCGCGGCAATCTCGGCAATCACCGCAGCCCTGTCCTTGCCTTTGCCGTTGACGAAGTGCGTCATGCCGAACTTGCGGCCCCATTCCTCGCGGTCGGGGTTGATGTCGACGCCGACGATCTTGTCCGCGCCGACCATCCGGGCGCCTTGAATCACGTTGAGTCCGATTCCGCCGAGGCCGAACACGACGACATTCGCACCCGGCTCGACCTTGGCGGTGTTGACCACCGCGCCGACCCCGGTGGTGACGCCGCAGCCGATATAGCAGCTGGTCTGGAAGGGGGCGTCGTCGCGGATCCTGGCGACGGCGATCTCGGGCAGCACGGTGAAGTTCGAGAAGGTCGAGCAGCCCATGTAATGGAAGATCGTCTGCCCCTTGTAGCTGAAGCGGCTGGTGCCGTCGGGCATCAGCCCCTTGCCCTGGGTCGCACGGATGGCGGTGCAAAGGTTGGTCTTGCCCGACAGGCACGACTTACACTGGCGGCATTCGGGCGTGTAGAGCGGAATGACATGATCGCCAGGCTTGACGCTGGTGACGCCGGGGCCGACCTCGCGCACCACGCCCGCGCCTTCATGGCCGAGGATCGAAGGGAAGATGCCTTCCGAGTCAAAGCCTTCGAGTGTGTACGCGTCAGTGTGGCAGATGCCGGTCGCCATGATCTCGACCAGCACTTCGCCGGCCTTGGGGCCTTCGAGGTCGACTTCGACGATCTCGAGCGGCTGCTTGGCTTCGAAAGCGACGGCGGCGCGTGTCTTCATAACCCCTCCTGAACACTTGCGCGCCTGATTGGGGAAACTGCGCCGCTTTGCAACCGGGAAGCGGGCATGAACGCCTTTTTCGGCTTCGCCGCGATCCGTTCAGTGCAATGGACGCGAATTCAGCTTGGTCGCACCGACAACCTGTCGAGCAATTCCTGCGTGCGGGCGGCCACGACTGCCTGTTGCCGTTCGTGGCGATCCTTGTCGAACAGGATCGCCTGCGCCGAGCAGGCCTGGGCCAGCTGCACCAGCTGCGCATTGCCCACGCCGTCCGCCAGCGCGAGCCGCGTGCATTCGGACGAGAGCGCGCGCAGCTCGCTGGTGTCGCGTTCGGTCATCGCGCCGAAATTCGTCAGCAGATCGGTGAGGTCGGATTCCTCTAGCGGTATCGAAAAGCGAACGCCGGCGAAGCGATCGTGCGCCCACATCACCTGCGAGAAGCGTGGCTGGAGATGGGCGATCTGGAGCCAGAGCCCAGTCCCTTCCGGCCAATGCGATCCGAGCACCAGCCGGCACCCCGTGCGCGAGACGTCGAGCAATCGCGCCGCGATCCGTGCCTGGCCGGGCACACGCGCCGAGGCTGGCGCCTTGAGTGCGAAACGCGTTTGTTCGCGCCGTTCGAGATAATCTTCTTCCATGGTTCGCCCGCGCTGCTGGTGCGCCAGTTGTGCGCGCCAGGTGCTAACGCGCGCTCAGCGGAAATGGTGAAGGCGGGCTAAGCCGTCTCCGCTAACCATCTGAGAAATGCTCAACTCGGCAGCATTCGGCGACCTGTGGAGGTGGCTACGCAAGCGCGCGGGCCGGTCAGGCCGAGAGGGCGCGCGTCGCGGCAGGAAGGAGCGCCTCGGCACGCGAGCGCGCGACCGCCTCGCCCACGAGCAGTAGCGTCGGCGCGTCGCCGCTGATCGTGCGGACGAGGAAGCCGAGCGTGTCGAGCCGGCCGTGCAGCAGGCGTTCCGAGGGCAGCGACACATCGACTGCAACGAGCACCGGCGTCGCCGGGTCGCGGCCCGCTTCGATCAGCCGGCGCGCGAGCACCGGCGCCGCAGCACGACCCATATAGATGGCGAGCGTGGTGTCCGTCGCGGCGAGTGCGTCCCAATCGAGGTCGAGGCTGTCGTCGGCGCGCGCATGGGCCGTGACGAAGGTCAGCCGGCGCGCGGAGCCGCGTAGCGTGAGCGATGCTTGCGCATGGGCCGCAGCGGCGCTTGCCGCCGTAATGCCCGGGCAGATTCGCGCCGCGATTCCGGCCTCGGCGAGCGCGTCGAGTTCCTCTGAAGACCGTCCAAAAATCGAAGGATCGCCGCCCTTCAGTCGCACCACTCGCGCGCCGGTGCGCGCTGCGTCGACAAGCAGTTGGTTGATGTCTTCCTGCGTCGCTGAATGCTTGCCCGATCGCTTGCCGACTGCGACTCGCCGTGCGCCAGGCGCCGCCAGCGCGAGGATGCCGGGCCCGACCAGCGCGTCATAGAAGATCGTCTCGGCGCAACGGATCAGCCGCACCGCTTTCATCGTCAGCAGCTCGGGATCGCCGGGGCCGGCGCCGACCAGCCACACCGAGCCGCCGGGGAAATCGTCAGGATGCGACATGCTGTGCCTCACGCGATTGGGCCAGGATACGGGAAAGGGCGGGGCGGCACGAGCCGCAATTGGTTCCGGCACCGAGCGCATCACCGATGGCCGCGACACTGGCGAGCCGTTGGTCGGCGATTGCCGCGACGATCGTGCGCAGACCGACGTCGAAGCAGGTGCATACCATCGGACCGCGGTCGGGCGTGCCGGCGGGGGCGCGGCCCGCGAGCAGCGCGGGACCGCCGGCCTCACCGAGCTGTGCGATCAACCAGTCGCGCGGCGGCAGTTCGCCGGTGCGGGTGACGAACAGCGCCGCTTTGAGCCGGCCCTTGGCGAGCACCGCCATGCGCAGCGAACCGCGTGCCGGGTCGGCCATTTCGATCCGCTCGCCGGCGGGCAGCAAGGCGGCGAGCGCGGACGGGTCGCCGTCGCCGGCCAATTCGATCAGCGCGCCGCCTGGAACCGTGATCCGCGTCGACCACAGGCACGAGGGCTGCGCGGCAGCTTCTCCGTGCACGATCAGGAACCCGCGCCACGCGGTTTCGACCGGTTCGACGCGCGCCGGAGTCGCCTTGAAGCCCGGCTGGCCTGAATAGGGATCGGTGCGCGGCGCGGGCAGCAGGCCGGTGCGTCCGCCGCTCGCGTTGACGTCGGTCCAATGGATCGGCGTGAAGATCTCGCCGCGGCGCTGCCCGTCGCTGACGTGCGCGCGGAACAGGCTCTCGCCTTGCGGCGTGCCGACGCGCGCGAGTGCACCGTCGGCGATGCCGAGCGCTGCGGCGTCGTCGGGATGGATCTCGACCAGTGGTTCTTCGCGGTGGCGCGCGAGCTTGGCGCTGAGGCCGGTACGCGTCATCGTATGCCATTGGTCGCGATAGCGACCGGTGTTGAGCGTCAGTGGCCAGCGCGCGAGCGGTGCCGCGGGATCGCTTGCGCGCAACGGTACCAGCCGGGCCTTGCCATCGGGGGTCGGAAAATGGCCGTCGGCAAAAGGCATGCCGCCCCACAGGAATGGCGCCATCTCGTCATAGGCCTGGTTGCCCAGCGCGGCATGGCCGGCAAGCTCGAACACTCTCGTGCTCTTGTTCTCGAACAGCGAGAGGCGAGCGTGCTCGCGCCAGATGTCGGCAGCGCGGTCGTAGCTGAACGCGGTGCGCCAGCCCATGCGGCGCGCGACTTCCTTGACGATCCACCAATCGGGCCGCGCCTCGCCGGGGAGCGGCAGGAACGCGCGCTGGCGGCTGATGCGCCGCTCCGAATTGGTGACGGTGCCGTCCTTCTCGCCCCATCCCGCGGCGGGTAGGCGGACGTGCGCGAAACGGCTGGTATCAGTGTCGGCGATGACGTCGGAGACGACGACGAAAGGGCAGGCGGCGAGCGCTTCGCGCACTGCGCCGGCGTCGGGCATTGAGACCGCGGGATTGGTCGCCATGATCCAGATCGCCTTGATCCGGCCCTCACCGACTGCGCGGAACATGTCGACTGCCTTGAGTCCCGGCTTCGCGGCCATGCGCGGCGCCGCCCAGAAGCGGCGCACGCGCTCGACATTGTCGGGCGCGAAATCCATGTGCGCAGCGAGCGTCGAAGCCAGTCCGCCGACTTCGCGACCACCCATCGCGTTGGGCTGGCCGGTGATCGAAAAGGGTGCTGCGCCCGGTTTGCCGATACGGCCGGTCGCGAGATGGACATTGACGATCGCGTTGACCTGGTCGGTGCCGCGCACCGACTGGTTGATGCCCTGGCTGAACATGGTGACGGTGCGCGGATGCGCTGCGAACAGATCGTAGAAGCGCCTGAGGTCTGCTGGCGCGACATCGCACGCACGTGCCACCGACCACAGGTCGCTCCCCTCTCCAACCAGATCCCAGAAATCCTCGGGAACCGTGACGCTCGCGTCGAGATAGGCCTGGTCGACAAGTCCGGCCTCACGGCAATGCGCGAGCAGGCCGTTCATCAGCGCGACGTCGGTGCCCGGCCGGATCGCGAGGTGCAGGTCGGCATCCTCGCACGTCTCGGTGCGGCGCGGATCGATCACCACCAGCTTGGTGCCGCGCGCGGCACGTGCCGCCTGGATGCGCTGGTAGACGATCGGATGGCACCAGGCAGTGTTCGACCCGACCAGCACGATCAAGTCGGCGGCGTCGAGGTCGTCATAGGTTGCCGGCACCACGTCCTCTCCGAACGCGCGCACATGGCCGGCGACCGCACTCGACATGCACAGCCGCGAATTGGTGTCGATATTCGCCGTACCGATGAACCCCTTCATCAGCTTGTTCGCGACATAATAGTCCTCGGTCAGCAGCTGGCCCGAGACATAGAAGGCAACGCTGTTCGGGCCGTGTTTTGCGATCGTGTCGCGGAAACGCTTGGCGACCAGGTCGAGCGCCTTGTCCCAGGTCGCGCGGCGCTTGCCGATCACCGGATAGAGCAGCCGGTTCTCGAGCCCGATCGTCTCGCCGAGATGCGTGCCCTTCGAGCACAGACGGCCGAGGTTCGCCGGGTGATCGGGATCCCCCTTGATCACTGCGCTGCGCGGACCGGTCGGCGTGGCGACAATGCCGCAGCCGACGCCGCAATAGGCGCAGGTGGTCTTGACGCTCACAGGGTGCGCACCCTCACGCCGCTGCCTTCAACGTGCTCGACCGGCAGATCAGCACGCGCCCAGCGTCGACCTTCACGGGGATTGTCGGCGTGCAGCCCTTGTCGGCGCCCTGCGCCTCGCCGGTGGTGAGCGAGATGTTCCAATTGTGCAGCGGGCAGGCGACGCTGTGGCCGTGGACGATGCCCTGGCTCAGCCGGCCCTGCTTGTGCGGACAGCGGTTGAGCAGCGCGAACACCTTGTTGTCGCCGGTACGAAACACCGCGATTTCTTCACCGCCTTCGACCGTCACGGTGCGGGCGCCGCGTTCGGGGATTTCCTGCACCCAGCCGATATCGAGCCATTCGCCGATCATGCTTCTTCCTTCTCGTACAAGGGAGTGAACGCGGCCATGTGCGCATGCTGTTCGCGGTCGGCACCGGCGGCGCGCTCCGCCCAGGGGTCCTCCTGGCTGAAGCTCTGCGAATAGAGGAAGCGCGCGCGCAGTGCCTCGCGGCCGACAGGGTCTTCGACGATGCGCTGCTGGACATAGGCCAGGCCGACGCGCTCGACCCATGGCGCGGTGCGATCGAGATAGCGCGCTTCCTCGCGGTAGAGCTGGATGAAGGCGGCGCAGTAATCGAGCGCTTCCTGCTCGGTCGACACACGGCACAGCAGGTCGGTCGCACGGACCTTGATCCCGCCATTACCGGCGATGTGCAGCTCATAGCCGCTGTCGACGCAGACCACGCCGAAGTCCTTGATCGTCGCTTCGGCGCAATTGCGCGGGCAGCCCGAGACGGCGATCTTGAACTTGTGAGGCATCCACGAGCCCCAGGTCATCTTCTCGATCTTGACGCCGAGCCCGGTCGAATCCTGCGTGCCGAAGCGGCACCATTCGGAACCGACGCAGGTCTTCACCGTGCGCAGCGCCTTGCCATAGGCGTGACCCGATACCATGCCCGCGGCATTGAGATCGGCCCAGACCGCGGGCAGATCCTCCTTCTTGATCCCGAAGATGTCGAGCCGCTGGCCGCCGGTCACCTTGACCATCGGCGCATTGTATTTCTCGACCACGTCGGCAATCGCACGCAGTTCGCGCGGGTTGGTGAGCCCACCCCACATGCGCGGCACCACCGAATAGGTGCCGTCCTTCTGGATGTTGGCGTGCATGCGCTCGTTGACGAAGCGGCTTTGCTGGTCGTCCTTATATTCGCCGGGCAGCGCACAGAGGAGGTAATAGTTGAGCGCCGGCCGGCACGATGAGCAGCCGTCGGGCGTCGACCAGCTCATCCGCTGCATGACTTCGGGAATCGATTTCATTCCCTGGGCGACGATCTCGCGGCGCACGTCCTCATGGGTGAAGCTGGTGCATTTGCACATCGTCTTGGCGGTGCGCTCGCCGGCGTATTCCTCGCCCAGCGTGACCTTGAGCAGGCTCTCGACAAGGCCCGTGCAGGACCCGCACGAGGCCGAGGCCTTGCACGTCGCGCGCACTGCGTCGAGTGTCGCATTGCCTGCGTTGATGCACGCAACCACTTTGCCCTTGGAAACGCCGTTGCAGCCGCAAATCTCAGCATCGTCCGAGAGCGCTGCAACGGCGGCGTTAGGGTCCGTTGGCCCACCTCCGGAGGCGAAGGCCTGGCCGAAAATCAGCAGGTCGCGGAGTTGCGAAACGTCTTCCTGCTTCTTGAGCAGGTCGAAATACCAGTTGCCGTCCGCAGTATCGCCATATAGCACCGCGCCGACGACGCGGTCATCCTTGACCACCACGCGCTTGTAGACACCGCGCGCCGCGTCGCGGAGCACAATGTCCTCGGCGCCGTCGCCGCCGGAGAAATCGCCGGCGGAGAAGACGTCGATCCCGGAGACCTTGAGCTTGGTCGAAGTGACCGAGCCGGCATAGCCGCTCGGCTGGTTGGTGAGGCCGTCCGCTAGCGCGCGGCACATTTCCCACAGCGGAGCCACCAGGCCGTAGACTGCGCCGCGGTGCTCGACGCATTCGCCCACGGCGAGGATCGCAGAGTCCGAGGTGACCATATGGTCGTCGACTTGAATGCCGCGCCCGACAGCCAGTCCGGCTTCGCGCGCGAGGCTGGTGTTCGGGCGGATGCCGACCGCCATCACCACCAGGCTGGCGGGGATCACGCGGCCGTCCTTCAGCCGGACGCCTTCGACCTTGCCCTCACCGACGATCTCGGCGGTGTCGGCGCCGGTCAGGATCGTCTGGCCGCGCGATTCGAGCTCCTGCTTGAGCAGCCAGCCGGCCGCCTCATCGAGCTGGCGCTCCATCAGCGTCTGCATCAGATGGATTACGGTGACCTTCATGCCGCGCAGCGTCAGGCCGTGCGCGGCTTCGAGGCCGAGCAGGCCGCCGCCGATCACCACCGCGTCGCCGCCCTGGGCAGCGGCGGCAAGCATCGAGTCGACGTCCTTCATGTCGCGGAAGCTGATCACCCCGGGCAGGTCCTTGCCCGGCACCGGGATGATGAACGGGTCCGATCCGGTCGCGATCAGCAGTCGGTCATATTGGACCGAGCGGCCGGCCTGCGAGCTCACGGTACGATTGACGCGGTCGATGCCGATCACCGGATCGCCCGCGATCAGCTCGATGCCGTTCTCCAGGTACCATTCGCGACTGTTGATGACGATCTCGTCGAACGTCTTCTCGCCTGCGAGCACCGGCGACAGCATGATTCGGTTGTAGTTCACGTGCGGCTCGGCGCCGAAGATGGTCACGCGATATTTGTTCGCGTCGCGCGCGAGCAGTTCCTCCACCGCGCGGCACCCGGCCATGCCGTTGCCGATCACGACGAGATGCGGACGGTCGCCCGGCGACAGGTCGTCGAGCCCCTCCGCCTCGTCGCGCGTTGTCCCATGAAACATCATTCGCGTGCTCCAAAACGAAAAAGCCGCCATGCCGCACGCTGGAGAACCAGCGCACTGCATGGCGGCTTTGCCAAATCACCCAGGCCGGAAACCCGGCCGATGCGCCTCCGCTTCCGACCGTGGAAGCCTTGGCTATATCTCGTTCGGGCAGCTTCGCCCGCTCATGTGCATGATGCTGATTCGCGCGCAAAGGTTCAAGTGCGAATTTTGCATTGCAGCAATCCTACTTAGAGAAAGCGCGGACTATATGGTTCTTCCGCCAGCGTCGGATCGACGCGGCAAAATCCGAGATATTGATCGAAAATGCCGCGCCCGCCTCCTGGCGGAAGCTTCAAATAGGTGATGCTGATTGCCGCCTTGCCGGTCTCGGCGCTTGGCCCGCGTAGGTTGTCACGCCACAAATGGACGCGATACAACATGTGCTGCGAATTATTCTGTCCCTCGAAATATTCTTCCTTCCAGCCCTTGTACAAGCCGCGATGCCCTTTGCCATAGAGTTCGAGAAACCCGCGATTCGGCAAGGTGCCAGTCTGATCGAGATCGACCTCGACACGATATTCCTTAAGAGGGGGCACCCAATGTGATCGGAGTTTGATCGACTTTCGTTCGAAGCCGCTATCGACCACCGTGCAATCGAGGGTGATGGTCGGTGTTGCGGTCGGGGACGCAATGGGAAGCGTCGCCGGCGGGCCGAGAATCGCCGGCAACAACAAGGAAAGCGCAGCAGTTACGCCCATTGGTGTCCTCTCCGTCTCTCGTACGCGGCAACGCCAGCCCGACGATGGGTAGAGACGGCAGTAAGCGACAGGCCGGCGCGATGAAAGCCAACGACTGCCCTCGTTGGAAACTGAGAAGGTGGCGACACCGTCGCCGCCACCAGTGGCAGGAAGGGACGGTCCCGATGGATGGAAAGGACCGCCCGGGGAACCTCAGATGCGCACGCCGTCCGCCGCAGCGGCCCAGTTCTTGCGCCAGCCGGACTTGACCAGGCTGATCAGCGCGAGCGCGGAGACCGCAAGCCCGGCGAAGATCAGGAAGCCCGACGAGAAGCTGCCGCTGAGCTGCTTGGCGAAGCCAAGCGACGAGGCGAGGTAGAAGCCGCCGACGCCGCCGGCCATGCCGACCAGCCCAGTCATCACGCCGATTTCTTCGCGGAAGCGCTGCGGGACGAGCTGGAATACTGCGCCGTTGCCCGTGCCGAGCGCGAGCATCGCGACCACGAACAGCGACAGCGCGACCGGCAAGGTGTTGGCGAAGGAAACGCCGACCAGCATCAGCGCGGCGACGATGAACACGCCCGTGAGCGTTCTCACGCCGCCGATGGTATCGGCGAGCGCGCCGCCCATGGGACGGACCATCGAGCCCGCGAACACACAGGCCGCCGTGGAATAGCCGGCGGTCACGCTGCTCAGCCCGAACTGATCGGTGAAATAGATCGACAGCGACGAGGATAGGCCGGAAAATCCGCCGAACGTCACCGCGTAGAAGGCCATCAGCCACCAGGCGTCGGCAGTCTTGAGCGGCTCGAGATAGGCGACCAGCGATTTGGGCTTGGGCTGGTTCGGCGAATCCTTGGCCAGGATCAAATAGATCACGAGCACGATCGAAAGCGGGATGCAGGCGAGGCCGAGAACGGCGTTCCACCCGAACAGCTTGGCGAGCGTCGGCGCGAAGAGCGACGCGAGCACAGTTCCCGAATTGCCCATGCCCGCGAGACCCATGGCCTTGCCCTGATGCTCCGCCGGATACCAGCGACTGGCGAGCGGCAATGCGATCGCGAAGCTTGCGCCGGCGACGCCGAGCAATACGCCCAGCGCCAGCGTGCCGGTGAAGCTGTTGACGCCGGTCATCCACGCCGTGAACAGCCCGAGGATCACGATGACCTGGCTGACCGCGCCCGACAGCTTTGGGCCGATGCGGTCGACCGAGAGCCCGATCGCGACGCGCAGGATCGCTCCCGCCAGCGTCGGAGTCGCCACCATCAATCCCTTTTCGGCGGCAGTGAGGTGGAGCGTCTTGGAAATCTCCGGCGCGAGCGGCCCGAGCAGCACCCACACCATGAACGCGAGATCGAAATAGAGGAATGCGGCGATCAGCGTCGGGCGATGCCCGGCGTTCCAGAAGCTGGCGCTTCCGTCCTTTTCGCTGACCGTGTTGCCCCAAGGTACCGTAGCCATGTGAGTTCCCTATGCCGGAAAAACAAAAAAAGCCGCAAACCGGGGAAGCCCGAAGTGCGGGTCCCGGTCAGCGGCTTTGCTGCTATGTTGGCGGTAAGCACCGGTCCCGGCCTTGGGACGCGCTCACTCGATTCGCCGCGCATCGTTGCGCGATGCGGCGCTAATCTCTCGAAACGGCCGTTTTGACAAGCCCCATTCGGTTTGCGACGGCATATTATGGTGCGGCGCAGCGGCGAACCGCCGCGCCGCCCTTTCTCTTTTCGTCGCCCTCGCGAAAGCGGGGGCCCAGGGCCACGCGGGGCGCCGCTTGCGGCCCTGGGTCTCCGCTTTCGCGGGGATGACGGTGAATGTTCAATCAGTCATGAGTTGCTTCAAAAGGCCCAGTCGAGCTGAGCCCAGAATTTGTCGGTGTTGGTCGCGAAGGCCGACGCGTCATAATGGGCGTAGCGGAGAGCGAAGGTGTATTTCTTGATCTTGGCGCTCGCGAGCAGATCGACTTCGTCGCCATAGTGCTGGGACAGAATGTCGCTGTCGAAGCGGTGATAGACGCCCTGGAGCGTGATCAAGTCGATCTTGCCGACCTTCTTCCAGCCATAGCTCGCGCCGGCGTACAAGTCGCGCACGCCGTTCGGCGGCGTGGTCAGGAACTTGTTCGCCCAGCCCTGGAATTTGAATCCGGTTGCGAGCGGCGTCTGGAAGCTGGTCAGCGCCACACCCTTGTCGGCACCGAGCACTTCATAGCCGGCGTTGAGCTTCCAGGCTTTCACGTCGAGCGTGAGATCGGCGAGCCAATAGTCCGCGGCATAGTGGTTGGGATTGCGGTGCATGTCCTCCTGGTGCGCGTAGCTGAACGCATAGGAGAGTTTGGCGACCTTCGACAGTGGGCGACTGCCCGCAAAGCGTCCGCCGAACGTCTTGCTCGACAGCTTGTAGCTCTGCACCGTCGCTTCGTCCTGGTCGACGAAATAGCCGAAGCCGGTGAGCGTGCCGAGCTTGGTGGTCGCGCTCAGATTGACGAAGACGTTGTTGCCGCCGATCTCGCGCGGACGCGCACCGACGCCGTCGATGCCCCAGATGGTGCGCACGTCCCACGCATAGGCGACGTCGAGCTTGACGTTCTTCACCGGCGTGAGTTCGGCGCGGACCGCGTCGAATGTCTGGGCATTGTCGCGGAACCCGACGTTGCCGACGAAGCGCTCGTCGTCGAGCATGATCCGCTGGCGGCCACCGGTGAGCGTGACCTGCTTCGACTTGTACTGCAGCTGCGCGACATAAAGCGCGATATTCTGTGGGTCGGCGACCAGCGGTCGCGTCGCGGCACCGTGCAGCCCGTCATAATAATTATCGACGATCGCGAGATTGCCCTGGGCGATCGCGGTCGCGGTGATCGATCCGTTTGAAGCCGTAATGCCCGCACGGACCCGCGCCGTGAGTGCATCCGAAGCGGTCGTCGCCAGCCCTTGCTGATCGACATGCTCGTAGCGCACTCGGGCCTCGGCGACTGGCTTGAGTGCGATGGTCTTGGCACAAGCGGGCCCTGCTGCGGCCAGACCGGCCGCAGTCAACAACATATAACGCATTTATTTCCCCCTTCTCTTCAAGTCTTTGAGGGATCGCCGAGAGCAATCCCCGCTATGGTGTCAGGCCGCCTTTTCCTGCGGGTTCGAATAGCGTTCGTGCAGGAAGTGCAGGATGGCGTGCCGTGCGTGATTGAACTCGGGCACTTCGGTGAGCTCGATACGGTTGCGCGGTCGCGGCAAGTCGATCCGCAGATCCTCGCCGATCGTCGCAGCCGGGCCGTTGGTCATCATCACCACGCGGTCGGCGAGCAACACCGCTTCGTCGACGTCGTGCGTAATCATCACCACGGTGTTCTTGAGCTGCGTCTGGATCGCCATCACGGCATCCTGCAGGCTCGCGCGCGTCAGCGCATCGAGCGCACCGAACGGTTCGTCCATCAGCAGTACGCGCGGACTCATTGCGATCGCACGGGCGATGCCGACGCGCTGCTTCATTCCGCCCGAAAGCTCGTGCGGGCGCTTGGCCGCGGCATGGGTCATGTGCACCAGCTCGAGATTGTGCATCACCCAGTCGCGCCGCTCGCTGCGCGACTTGCCGGGGGTGGTCTTGTCGACGGCGAGGCGTACGTTTTCCTCGACCGTCAGCCACGGCAGCAGCGAGTGATCCTGGAAAATCACGGCGCGATCGACTCCCGGACGGTCGACGACTTCGTTGTCGACGAACACCACGCCGCGCGTCGCTTTCGTAAGTCCAGCGACGATGTTGAGCAGAGTCGACTTGCCGCAGCCCGAATGGCCGATCAGCGCGACGAACTCGCCCTTCTCGATCGAGAGGTTGACGTTCTTGAGGGCAGTGAACGGCCCGTGCGGGGTCGGGAAGGTAATCCCGATGTCCTCGAGGGCAAGATAGCTACGCTTCTTCATGGCTTGTCCTCCGGTTCAGGCCTGGCGGGCGACACGGCGGCCGATCCAGCCGACGATGCGGTCGAGCGAGAAGCCGACCAGCCCGATCCAGATCAGCGCGACGATCGTGTCGGTGAGGAGCGAGCTGTTGTAGCTGTCCCAGATGAAGAAGCCGATGCCGGTGCCACCTTGCACCATCTCGGCCGCGACGATCGCGAGCCAGCTCATGCCGACGCCGATGCGCAGGCCGGTGAACATCATAGGCACCGTCGCGGGCAGCATGATCTTGAAGAAATATTCGATCGGGCTGAGCGCGAGCACGCGCGCGACGTTGCGATAACTTTCCGGGATGTTCTGCACGCCGGCCGCCATGTTGAGGATGATCGGCCAGATCGCAGTGATCGCGATCAGAAAGATCGTCGACGGCCGTGCTTCCTGAAACACCGCCAGGCTGATCGGCAGCCAGGCGAGCGGCGGCACGGTGCGCAGCACCTGGAACAACGGATCGAGTGCGCGATAGGCGATCACGCTCTGCCCGATCAGCGTGCCGAGCAGCACACCCAGCACGGCCGCGATGCTGTAGCCGATCGCGACGCGGCCGAGGCTATTGAGTACATGGCCGGCGATCCCGACGTCGCCGCTTTCCTTGATGTGCAGCCCGAGCCCGTCGATCGTCACGCCCTTGAACGGGTGCAGGATCACGTCGTTGCTCTGCTCCCAGACGGTGAGCGGGCTCGGCAAGCGCGATTCGGGGCCGCCGCACAACATCTGCCACACCAGCAGCAGCGTGATCACCATGCCGAGCGTGGGGAGGACATGTGCCGCCACGGCGCGCGCGCGCACCAGCATCGGATGGAGTTCCTTGCGTTCGGCGAGCAGGCGCGCGGCCACGCGCGCCTGCGGATGGGCAATCACTTCCGCGCTGGGCGGGACGGCTTGGGTTTCACGCGTTGGATGCAAACGGGGTACGACGGACATGACACTGTTCCTTCCGCGAACCGGTCAGGTGGTTTTCTTCATGGCGAGGCTTGCGAGATAGGCGTCGGGCTTGCCCGGATCGAACACCTTGCCATCGAAGAACTTCTCGAGCCCGCGACTGTCGCCCTTGGGCTGCGCGCCCGCCGGTACACCGGCCAGCGCAGCGCCCTTGCGCCAGATGTCCGAGCGATTGACCTTGGCGATCGCCGCGGTCTTGTTGAGCGACATCGGCAATTTTCCCCAGCGCTGCTCCTCGGTCAGGAACCACAGATCGTGGCTCTTGAACGGGAACGAGGCGGCATCCTGCCAGAACTTCATCTTGAACGGCGCATTCTTGAACACGCGGCCGTCGCCCATGGTGAAGGTGCCGGCGAGCCGGTCCTGGATGTCGGTGACGGGCACCTTGAGCCAATCGCGCCCGCCGATGATCTGCGCGAGCTTGGCGTTGTTGGCGGGGGCGTCGCACCAATGCTGTGCCTCGATCACCGCTGCGGTCAGCGCCGCCGCGGCGTTGGGATGTGCGGCAACCCAGTCGGCGCGCATGCCGAAGCATTTTTCGGGATGGTTCATCCACAGCTGGCCGGTCGAGACGGCGGTATAGCCGAGCTGCTGCGCGACCGCCTGGTCGTTCCACGGCTCGCCGACGCAGAACGCCTCCATCGTGCCGGCCTTCATATTGGCGACCATCTGGGGCGGTGGGATGGTGATCAGCTCGACATCGGCGTCGGGGCTGATTCCCTGGGCGGCGAGCCAATAACGGATCCACAGATCGTGCGTGCCGCCGGGGAACGTCATCGCCATGGTAATCTTGCGTCCGGCCGCGCGGCGCTGGTTGATCAGCGGCCGCATCCGAGCCGAATTGATGTCGGCGTGGACGTTCAGATATTCCTTTTCGACCGTGATCGCCTGACCGTTGACATTGAGCCGCGCGAGGATGTTCATCGGCGTCGCCTTGCCGATCGTGCCGAGCGTGAGAAGATACGGCATCGGCGAGAGGATGTGCGCGCCGTCGATTCCGCCCGCGCCCGATCCGAGCACGATATTGTCGCGCGTCGCTGCCCAACTCGCCTGTTTGACGACGTTGACGTCGGGCATGCCATATTTGGCGAACAGCCCGAGTTCCTTGGCGATGATCAGCGGCGCCGAATCGGTCAGCGCGATGAAGCCGAGCGTCGCGCCGGTGACTTCGGGTTTGGTGCCCGCTGCCATTGCCGGCATCGCTCCGAAACTCGTGCCGATCGCGGCCGTTGCGCCGCCGATCGCTGCTGCCTTGACCAGCCCGCGCCGCCCGATCTTCAAGTCGAGCAGGTCCTGATCTGCCTGGATGTCGCGCATTCTTCCCCCTTGGAAAATCGAATGATGCAAACGCAAAGCGGCCGCCGCGCAGCCTGGTTGCCCGGGTGCGTGACAGCGACGTTGCCGTGAATTTTTGGGTTGCCCCGTCAGTGGGGCGAGTCTCAGGAACGCAGCACTGCGTTCGCGGCTAGTAACGCAAATTTGGAATTATTTCGCAAGTGCAAAATTCACAAACTTCGCAGTTGCAAAAAAATCAAGCCGATTTCACTGCAAACTGCGTCAGATAGCCCGAGATGTCGTCCGGGTCGAACACCAGCCCGTCGAAGAATCGGTCGGGTCCGAGCGTCAGCGCACCCTGATGTGCGCCGACGCCGAGCGGTGTGGTCAGGGCACCTTCCACCTTCATGTTCGCGCCCGGCATCGGCTGCGCGCCCTGCGCGAGCGCGCGACGATAGATATCGGGCCGAAATACGCCGGCAGCGGCTTGCTGCATCGCACCACTGTGTTTGACCATGTTCCAGCGCCGAAGCTGCGAGTAGATCCAAAGCGCCTGGCTGCGCCATGGAAATCCGGTTGCTTCGCGATGGAACAACAGGAAGTCGGGAATGGTCAAAGGCGCCGCGCCGCGCCGCGGAACGAATCGGCCGGTAAGCGCCGTGAGGATCCATTCCGCAGGCTGGCCGACATATTCGGGCCGTTCGAGCAGGCGCGCGAGTTCGGGCCAATTTTCGGGCGCATCGCACCAGGCGGCGGCTTCCGACGTCGCGACGATCAGGCGGTCGACGGTCTCGGCATTGGCGTCCATCCAGTCGGTGCGCATCGCCAACACCTTCTCGACGCCGCGACGCCAGATGTGCACCCCGGTCGCGACGATTTCGGCAAGCCCTTCGAAGATCGCCGCGCTGTTCCAGGGTTCGCCGGCGATGAAACCGTCGATCTCGCCGAGCCGCAGCGCTTCTACCATCAACGACGGCGGCAACACGCGGAGCGTTACGTCGCGATCGGGGACGACGCCGGCAAAGCCGAGCCAATAGCGCAGCATCAGCGCATGGCTCGAGAAACGATGCACCACGCCGATCACCGGCTTGCGCCGATAGAGCCCAATGGCATTGGCAAAATCATGCGCGGTGCCGATCGGATCGGCGACCCGTACCCCCGGATCGGGCTCGAGCGCCTGTGCGAAATCCGTCGCCATCACCAGCGCATTGCCGTTCACGTTGAGTTTGAACGGCGCCGAGATGCTTGCCGGGTGCTGGCTCAACCCGAGCGTGACGGCGACCGCCAGTGGAGCGAGCATGTGCGCGGCCTGGACCTGGCCATAGACCAGCCGGTCGCGCAGCGTCGCCCAACTGGTGGTGCGGACGAGATGCAAGTCGAGGCCATGCGCTTCGGCGAAACCCTTCTCGTGGGCGATGACCAGCGGCGCACTGTCCGACAGCGGAAGGAGCGCGATCGAGAGACTGGTCACAGCTGCCCTCCCAAGAGATTATGTGCCGTGATCAGGGCTTCGGCGACATCGGCGATCCGGCGATTCTGGTTCATCGCGGTGCTGCGCAACAGCGCATAGGCATCAGGCTCTGTGAGATTGCGGCTCTCCATCAGGATCGACTTGGCGCGATCGATGAGCTTTCGTTCGGCGAGCGCGGAACGGGCCTCGTCGAGCTCGGTCTGCATGCGGGCAAAGGCATTGAATCGGCGGATCGCGAGATCGAGCACTGGCTTGACGCGCTCCTTGCGCAGTCCATCGACTACATAGGCCGATACGCCTGCGTCGATTGCCGCACCGATCATCGTCTCGTCGGACTGGTCGACGAACATCGCGATCGGCCGCGCGAGCGCGCGGCTGACGACGAGCATCTCCTCCAGCGTGTCGCGGCTGGGGCTGCCCAGATCCATCAGCACGACATCGGGCGCCATGCGCTCGAGCCGCGCGACCCAGCCGCCGTGCGGCGGCACCAGCTGGATGTCGTCATAGCCGGCCTCGCGCAGCCCCTCTTCGAGCACGCTCGCCCGCAGTCCGCTGTCGTCGACGATTACGATTCGCAAGCTCGTTCCCCGAACGCGACAATCGCGCGGCCGTTCTACAGCACGCGCCCCATGTCAACGGCGTGACAGGCGGGATAGCATGAAACGAGCCTCGAGATCGCGAGCATCGTCGCAAAGGCATAGCGGCATCGCGATCGGGACCGCGCGCGAAACATCCGCGGCCACAGCGCCCAGGATCGTACTCAGCCGCCGATGGTTCCGGGAGGCGGACGCGCGTATCTGATAGCGACGCATTGCGTCCAAGGAGGGACATTCATGAGCGAACGGGTAGTGATCAGCCATGATTCGGGTGCCGACCGCGCCGTACTCGAAGCGGCGCTGCGCGCAGCCGGAGCGATCAGCGTCGGCGTAGTCGACTCGCTCCCCGACACGCTGCTGGCGACGGTCGAGGATGTGGACGTCGATCGATTCGTCGAACGGGCGCGGCATCTAGCCGGCGTGCGGCATGCCGAGCGTGACCGCCTGCGATACAGCAGCTAGCCGCAACCGGCGCGACGATAGGCCGGGGAGGATCGGCGAGGGCATCGCACGCGGGTCGTCGAGCCGGAGCAGCGAGGTCCCGATTCCGGCACGGCCTAGGAACAGCCCGGGCACGTCGCGGCCGCCGGGGAGGCCGACGGTCCATTGCCCTTGCTGCTCGTCGCGCAGCCGCAGCACCAGCCGACCGACCTTGCGCGCGGCGGCGAGATGCTCGGCGCGACCAGTCACTTCGTACGCGAGAAGCATCAATTCGATCGAACCGCCGAGGCCGTGGCACAAAGTCGCGTCGATCTTCGCGTCAGGGCCTGCGCGGCTCGCTTCGATGATACGGTTGCGCATCGTCGCCATCGCCGCGGTCGCCTGCGCGAGCAATTGCGGTTCGCGTTCGGCTTCCCACAGTCGCCAGCGCACCGCGCCGATCCCGATCGCGCCGTGGCACCAGGCATCCATCCAGCCGCTCGGCTTGCCGCTGCCGGTGCCGCGCAGATCGGGCCAGCTGCCGCGGTGGCGATCGAATCGGCCGGCTTCGTACCGCAGTGCCGCGCGCGCCGCCTCGCGCAAACGGTCGTCGCCGAGATAGGCACCGGCCTCCGCGAGCGCCCAGGCGATACCCGACGCACCATGCCCCAGCCCGCACAATCCCGGATCACCACCCTCGGGCCATGCCGCGCCCCACCAACCTTGCTCGGCCTCCTCGACCAACTGCTCTGACAGGATGCGCACCGCCGGCCGCAGCGCACCCGTGCGATTCGGCCGCGCCCAGGCGAATGCGAGGAGCGCGACGATGAGACCAGCCTTGCCGGAAATAAGATCGGATTCGGCGATCCGATCGGTGCATGCCGCCACCGCGACATGCTGTGCCAGCTGCTCGGCTTCGGCGCGTAGCACCGGATCCTCGATCGCACGCGCGCCTTCCTCGACCGCAAGCGCCACGCCCGCGGCCCCCCCGTAGAGCGACAATTGCCGCTGGCGCAGCATCCCCTCGCTGGCCTCGAGCGCCTGCTCGAACGCCGAACGCGCTGCCGCGCGCTGTTCGGCCGAACACGCATGGCGGGCATGATGCGCGAGGAACCAGCCGATACCTGCGCTGCCCCCATAGAGATCGTGCCCGGCCGTGCTCTCGACCACGCCGTCGGCAACGCCGTCGCGCAGCCGGATCGTATCGCTACGCCAGTTTCCGGCGGCGGCCGTTGGTGCACTCGCCAGTTCTTCGGCGATTCCCGCCGCGGCAGTCGCGAACTCGCTCATGCGTGGCACTTCCAGGGAGCCGACAGCTCGATCCCGGCGGCTTCGACTGCTTGGGCGAGCGCTTCCGCGACATCGCCGGAGCCTTCCGGCAGGGCTGCCAGCGCGTCGGCAAGCAACGCACAGCGATGCTGGCCGAACGATCGGCCGTCACCGGGATCCTGCGCAAAGCCCAGTCCAGGCGCGAGCGGCAGGGTGAGCGCCGGATGGCCGAGCCGAACCAGCAGTTCGATATCTTTCGCCCAGGCGAGCACGCCGGGCTCGAGCCTCGGCCAATCCGACTCGGCGAAATACAGCACCAACGCATCGGCGCGCGCGAACGCGCTCGCGCTGCCGGGGCATTTCATGCGGAACCGGACATCGTCGTCGACCAGCCACTCGACGATGCGATGCACCGCATGTCCGATCGCGTCGGGACCAATATTGACGTAAACGCGGACGATCGCGCCTTCGGGCAGCTCCGCCGATTGCGCCGCCCACTGGCCGGTCGCGGTGTCGCGCCAGGAAAGATAGTCCGGCATCGAGAGGCGATCGCCGGGCATCGGCGGCAGCCCGGCGCGATCGGTGCCGGCATAGCGGCCGCGTTCGGCCCAGCGCCGCTGCTCGCCCCTGCCGGCGTGGCAATTGCCTTCGGTGTCGGTCGCGACGACGATCCAGCCGTCGCTCCACGGCGACAGCGAATCGACGATGTCGCAAAGCACCGCGTCGAGCTCGTCCCACGGCGGCTGCGCTGCGGGCTCGGTCACTTCGTCGGTGCCGAGATACCAGTGCTGATACAGCCAGTCGGCAAGCGTGCCGTCGGCAACTGCCTCGGTCACGGCATGGGACTGCGCGGCGACGAGCGCCGCCAGCCGCTGGAGATCGGGATGCGTGGTCATGCTGCAATCCTTTCGGAAGCGATGTCGGTGCGAAGCAGAAGGCCGCGCGCGGCGTCGACGAGCGCCTCGACGGCGGATGCGAGCATGCCGGTGTCGGCCCATTCGCAGGCGATATGGAGCAGCCGCGCCGCGCCGAGATGAACCGCGTGGGTGCGACCTTCGATCGAATCGAGCGGCGCCGGGCCGCCCTCGGCGCGATAGCCCGTGACGAGTTCCGCTAGCGCCTCGCTCGAGGTGAACAGCCAGTCATGGCGCAGCGCGCCGCGGCGGATGCCGTCGAGCGCGGGTTCGACCATCGCTGCCGCGAGATCAAGCATCGGATCGCCGCCGCCGCCCATCTCCCAATCGATCAACCGCAGCGTGCCGTCGGGCAGGTCCATCCAATGTTCGGGCCGCAGATCGCCGTGGATCAGGCAGCGGTAGCGATAGCTCGCCTTGGCGGCGCGCAATGCATCGGCGAGCAACGAGTCGCGCGCGATCCGGTGCATCAGCGCGCGAGTTTGCGCCGGCCGGTCATGCCCGGTGTCGCCCGGCCGATCCGCGACTTCGAGGATTCCCGCTGCCGGCGAGAGGGGGATCGGCTGGTCGAGCGTCGCACGATGGATGATGGCCAGCGTCCCGCCGATCCGGCGCATGAAGCCCGGTTCGGCGAGACGCTGGCGCTGCGCTGGTGCACCGGGGAGCGCTTCGAGCACCAGCAACTGCGCGCACTCATCGATCAGCAGCGGCCGCGCGAGTATCTTGCCGAGCGCCTCGGACCAGCTCGCGAGCCGATAGACGAACAGCTCGTTGGACAATCCGCGCCGGCCGTCGGCGCGACATTTCTTGACGATGGCCTCGCTGCCGTCGGCGCGCATTGCACGATGCACGCTGTGCGATGAGGAAATGTCCTGCACGCGCGCCGGCCCCGCGTCTGCGGTCAACCAACCGCAGGCGCGAAGCACAGCCACGGGCGACGGCATGTTCGGTGTCGTCACCATCGTCGTCACTCGGCCGGATCGTTGCCGTAATCGGGCGCATAGGGATCGTCCGCCGACAGCGAGCCGATCTGGCCGCCGGGGTGGAAGATCGGATCGCCCGGGTTACCGCCCGGAACGCAGGGGATCGACGGGCAGTGCGTTACCGCCGATGGGGCGCAGATCACCGTCGCCGACGCCACCTGGCAGATGATCGGGCTGGTATTGACGTGGCACAGGATCGGTTGCGTGGGGCACGTGACCGCGTGCGAGTGGCAGATGATCGTCCGCGACTGGCAGATCACTGCGACCGATTGGCAGACGATCGCGAGCGACGGACAGCTGACCACCGCCGAATGGCAGATCACTGCGCGCGAGGGACAGGTTACTGACACCGTGACCGGCGGACTCGCCCGGTTGACCGCGGCGAACGCATTGACGCAGCCCCAGCCGTAATTGTTGTTGGGTACCGGATCAGCGGCATTGTCCTTGAGCGGATCGGCGGTCTGGCGGAGAATGTTGGCGCATTGCGCGGCAGTGAGCGACGGCTTGATCGAGAGGATCAGCGCCGCGACGCCGGCAACGTGCGGCGTGGCCATCGACGTGCCCGACATGGTGGTGAAATTGTTGTTCCACACCGTGCTGAGCACGCCGACGCCCGGCCCCACCACATCGATGTGCGGCCCCACTTGCGAGAAGCTGGCGCGATGGTCGCTCTGGTCGATCGCGCCGACTGCGACGACATCGGGATAAGCGGCGGGAAAGCTGGTCGGCGCGCCGAGACCGCCATTGCCCATCGCCGCGCACACGACGACGCCGTGCGCAATCGCATAGGCGACGGCATCGCGCTCGACGAAGGTGTCGGTCGGGCCGCCGAGGCTCATGTTGATCACGCGCGCGCCATGATCGACAGCCCAGCGGATGCCGGCAGCGATATCGGCCGACGAGCCGGTCCCCCGTACGTCGCCCGGATTGGCATTGTTGACGATGCGCGCGAGCACGCGGACCGGCATGATCCGGCACTGCCAGGTCACGCCCGCCACGCCGGCGGCGTTGTTGCTTAGACAGGCGATCGTGCCGGCGACGTGCGTGCCGTGCCCGACTTCGTCCATCGGATCATTGTCGACGGTGTTGAAGTCGCCTTCGAAATGGAAACCGGCCGGCGGCGTCGGTGACGCCCCGAGGTTGACGAAGTCGCGGCCCTGGACGAGCAGCGGCGCGAGTTCTGGATGGTCCAGGTCGACGCCGGTGTCGACCACTGCGACGACGATGCCTGCGTTGCCCGTCGTACGATCCCAGGCCTGTGGACCGTGGATCCGCGTGAGGCCCCATTGCGACGCGAACTGCGGATCGTTGGGGATCGCGAGCGTTTCGCGGTAGCGGACGACTTCGGCCATTTCGACGCCGGGGGCGCCAGCGAGCGCGGCCACCGCCTTTTCGGGCGTTACGTCCCCAGCATAATAGATGCGATAGGTCGACGCCATCGGTTCGGCGACTTCGGCGACATCGGCCGTGATCGTCGCTGCAGGCGGGGCGGGCGGGTGGAGACGAGTGATCGCCGTGACGCCGATCTTCGCGAGCGCCTTGTCGACCGCGGCAATGCCGAAGCTGGTCGCGCTCGGTACATTCGCCGTCCGGGCCGCGGACGTCCCGATCGCGGTAGTCACTTGATCCGCCGCACTGGCGTGGAGCTGGACGACGATTTGCCCGGCAATCGCACTGTTTTCCGGCGTCAGGATGGGCTTGAACGCGTCGACCTGGTCGGTGGCCGCGGCGGTTCTGCCCCGGCGACCGGATGAACTGGTGAAAATACCCATGTCGAAAAACTCCTCACTGGGTTCGCGGCAGCCGTTCGCCGACCGCATCCAGGAGCATCGGGTGGCGTCGTTATCCGCGTCGCAGTCGCGCGTGAGGCGAGCGTTATTTTTGCGTTATTTCGTCGCGGAAAATTGTGGTTCGCGTGAAAAAAACCGTGCGGACGCCCAAAAAAAGAAACCCCGCTCTTCCACCTCCTACTTCGAGGTGGAAGAGCGGGGATGTCCGGCTGGGAAGATCCCCTCTCAGCCCGGCCGGACTACGCGCCGGCCGATGCAGAAGGTCCTCGACGTCGGCCAGTTCGGATCGTCAGTCAGTCCATTGGTCAGTCGCCGCCGCGTGTTGAGTGTGACGGTGTAGGAACAGGTCGGCCACGCCGAGATGTTCTCGTGATGCGTTGCCGCGGCACCGCGCGTCGCCGGTGCCGGCGGTGGCGCCCAGGACCAGGAAGTGGGAGGCGTCAGCGCGATGCCGGGCGCGGCCGTCGAGATCCCGATGCTCCAGTCGGCGATGAGCTCGTGATCGACGCTATATTCGATATCGAGGTCCGTGCTCAGCGGCGAGCAGGGCGTGCCGCCTCCGATGTGGAACTGGAGCAGCTCGAGCAGCGCGATCTGGCTCCAATTATTGATCCGTACCTTGTCGATCTGGTTGCTATAGTCGGGGAGCTGGGTGCCGTCGTTGACATGGCCGATCGTGCTGACGCGCGTCGCCTGGAAGATGATCGCGCAATCGACGCCCTTCTTCTGATCCGCCGCCGGCACGACAGTGCCTGCCGGCACGCCAGTCGTCGCGAGGCCGTTGGGCAGGATTGCCGCTACCGAGTTGAAGCCCAGCAGATAGCCGCTGAACGCATCGTCCAGTGCGCGCTGGTCGACCGCTATCCAGCCCTGTGGGTCGGGCACGATGAAGTGATCGGGTGGAGTCGGATTGGCGCTCGGCGTCGGCGGGGTCGGCGAAGTGACGCCGGCGCCGGTGACGCGCACTGTCTGCAATGTGTTGGGGTCGCCGTTCCAGAGAGTATAGCGCGTTCCTACCAGCACTTCGCCGGCAAATCCCGGACCGATCGGGATCGGATTGGCGACGCCGGCCGGCTGGAACAGGAAACGGTACGCCATGTCCTCGCTCGGGTGCGCCGGGTCCTTCTTCGGGCAGAAGCCGCGCAGGCTCATCATCCCGTTGAAGCCATAGTCCGGACCGCCATGGCCTCCGCGCGGTCCGACCGTCAGCCCTGTTGCCGCGTCGATGTCGCCGGTGATGCTGAAATCGCCGATGTGCGTGAACCACGGATGATAGTTCAGATTGATGCACACCAGCTTGCAGAAGGCGAAGCAGCGCCAGCCGCAGATCCAGCGGCACAACTGGATCGCGTAGCGTTCGTAGTGGAATTGCTTGATCAGCGCGTTCCACGAATCGAGGTTGCCGGAGCCGACAGCATTGCTGAAGCGCATCAGGTCGGTCGGGCTCGCTTCGAGCTTGGCGACCACGCCGGCGAACTCGTGCGCTTCGCGGATTTGTGCCGGGCGTTCGAGCGCTGCGAAGGGATAGGGCAGTCCAAGCCGCAGGCAAACCAGGATGCACCGCCACGAGCAGAAAAACTCGCACACGAAATGGCAGCGCAGCGCCAGATGCGCGCCGCGGATCGCGAGGCCGAGCTTCGCCGCATCGCCGGCGGTTGCGGCGGCGACGGCGTTGCGAAAGGACTTCTCGTCGCGGGCAAGATCGGCCACGGCGCGCGCGGCCTGGTAAATCTCGTTCCACAGCACCGGCCGTTCGATCACCGGACCGTGGCAGATCCAATGGCACACGAGCCGATAGCGGATCGTGCACAGCCAATGCGCAAACAGATGCGCGTAGGGGACGATCTCAAGCTTCTTGAGGATCTCGGCAAAGCCGTCGCGGTCGTGCTTGACCAGCACATCGGCAAGGTGACGAACCAGCGCCTCGTCGCCGGCCAGGTGCGTGATCGCCTTCGCCAGCACGCGCGGATCGAGTTCGACCGGTTTCGATGGCGGGCCGGCGAGTTCGAACACCAGGAACACGCATTCCTTCGTACGGATCCAGTGACAGATGCGTTCGCAATGGATCCGCAGCTGGGCGCGATCGAGCACCGACTGAAACGCCTTGGGGTCCTCGGCGCGGAACGCGGCATAGGCCGCTTCGAACACGCCTTGGGGCTTGAGTAGCTGACCAATCGCATCGGCTTGCGAAAGCAGATCGCCGAGCACCGCGATGTCTTGATTGTCTTCCGCCATTGCAACGTCCTCCAGGATACAGGCTCGGTCGGTTCGTCTTCGGAGACGTTCGATCGCCGAGCAGGAGGAAGCTCTCGGCCCGCGCCGTTATTCAGGGCGCAGTGCGGCGTGAGGCTACCGTTATTTTTACGTTATTTCGGCAAGGAAACGGCGTGGAGCGATTGCACTGCGATAGGATTGCAGCATCATCACCATGCCAAAGGAGGAGGAAATCGTCATGACAACCGCAACCCCCGGGGCCCCGCCGGCGCCGAAAGTGTTCGTGATCCGCGTCACCGAGCGCACCGACGAGCATAAGCTGCTCGGCTATGCCTTTGTCCAACAGACTGCCTTCTTCCCCGCTGAGCACCCGGGCGATACGCCCCCCGAAGTCAAGATCATGCTGAAGGGCTTCGAGGAGCTGTTCGACAAGGCCGGCGAATATGCCTTCGCCGCGGTGCCGTTCGAGGCGCACAACGATCCGCTCAGCGGCAGCCTGATGCTGGGCGCCAACGTCCGCGGTGCCAATGTCGATCCGTCGGATGGCGGTTAAGCGCTGGTCGTGATCCTGGATCGCGTCCGCCAGCGGTTCGGCAGCGCGCCTGCCGCTTTTCGCTTCGGCACGCATCGCCGCCGGTCACCGGTGGCGACGCTTGCCGCGATCCAGCCGATCGCGGCAAGCTGCGGCGTGACGCGGCTCGCCGACGTCACCGGTCTCGATACGATCGGGATCCCGGTGTTCCAGGCGATCCGCCCGCTCGCGCGCTCGCTCAGTGTGTCGCAGGGCAAGGGCGTCACGCGCGTCGCCGCGCGCGTCTCGGCGTTGATGGAGGCGATCGAGCTCCATCACGCCGAAGTGATTGCGCCGGACATGCGCGGCGCGGCGCGCGCCGGCGATTGCCTGGCACCGAACGATGGGGCCGCGATCGACTGGTGCGAAGCGATCGATTTGTTGTCGGGCTCCGTCACACGCGTGCCGCACGCGCTGGTATCGATGGACTATGCGCATCCGGCTCGGGTGCCGAGCGCCACCAGCAACGGGCTGGCATCGGGCAATGATACGGCCGAAGCCATCGTCTCCGGGCTGTGTGAAGTCATCGAGCGCGACGCTCAGTCGCACTGGCTGGCGCTATCGCCGCGCGAGCGGCACGCCTGTGCGATCGATCCCGATACGATCACCGCTCCGCTCGGCCGGCGGTTGCTCCGCGTGGTGCGCCAGGCCGGGTTGGGGCTGCGATTATGGGCGTTCGGCGAAAGCCACGGTGTCGCGGCGATCGCATGCGCGCTCTACGAGCTTGCGCCCTATCCCGTGCTCGGTCCGGTGATGGGCGCGGGCGCGCATCTCGAGCCGCTCGTGGCGCTGGCACGCGCAGTGACCGAGGCAGCACAGGTGCGCGCGACACTGATTGCGGGCGCTCGCGACGACCTGCGCGAACGCGACTATGCCGAGCCGGCAGCACTGCGGCTCCGCTTCCTGACCGAATCGCTGGCCTGCGGAACTCCGCCGCGCGACTGGGCGACACTTGCCACGCGCGCGAGTGGCTGCAGCGCACGCGATGCCGACACGCTGCTTGCCGGTGCCGAGACCGCCGGCGCGAAGCAAGTCGCCTGCATCGGATTGAGCGGCGACCGCTTGCCTGTCTCGGTCGTGAAGATCGTGGTGCCCGGCTTTCTTGGACACGCGATGCGCGCAGAGGCGCTGCCGTGAAGCCGATCCTGCTTTTCGCGGGGCCGAGCCTGGGCGCGGCGCAAATGCCGCTCCAGCCGCCGATCCGATTGATGCCGCCGGCACGCTGCGGCGATCTGCTCCGCGCGTTGCGTGACGATCCGGCGGCGATCGCGCTGGTCGACGGCGTGTTCGAGATCGCGCCGACCGTGTGGCACAAGGAGATATTGGCAGTAATCGACGCCGGTGTACCGGTATTTGGCGCGGCGAGCCTGGGCGCGTTGCGCGCTGCCGAGCTCGACCGGTTCGGTATGATCGGCGTCGGTGCGATCTACCGCGCGTATCGCGATGGCGATATCGAAAGCGACGCCGCCGTGATGGTCGCACATGCGCCAGGCGAGCTCGGCCATCGGCCGCTGACGCTCGCGCTGGTCGACGCCGAGGCCTCGCTGGCGGCCGCGGCGCTCAGCGAGCCCGCGCGCAGGGACTTGCTACGGATAGCGCGCCGGCTCAATTTCCGAGCGCGGAGCTGGGACGCGATATTCGCCGCCTATGCCGAACGCGCCGGCGCGGCCGAGGGCGCGCGCGCCGCTGCGATCGTCACCAGCAGTGCGTTCAGCCAGAAACAGCGCGATACTGCCGAGCTGCTCGACGTACTTGCTTCGGCCATCGTTCCCGCCTCGCTCCGTGGCGCGTTGCCGCGCACGATCTTCCTCGAACGATTGGTCGGCGCCTGTACGGCATGAGCGTTCGACCCGAAACGCGCTCTTCCGCGAATATGGCTCAGACCCTGAGTCCGAGCCGAGTCAGGCCGTCCGCGACGATCTCGCGATGTTCGGGGCGTTGCAGGGGAATATAGTCGAAGATCGCGTCGAGCAGATCGTCGTCGCCGGGAGGCGCATCCTGGATCCAGGTGCCGGCGAAGCGACGGCGCAGTTCGTCGAGTGCGCCATCGTCGACCTCGCCCATCAGCCCGCGATTGGCGAGGCGGAACGCGACGTAATGAAGCGCCCCGTTGTGTGCGATCTCGAAATTGGCTTCGGCGCTGGCGTGCTCGCCCTCGAGCATTTGCAGCACCGCCATGTCGCAGAAATAGTCGTCGCGCGGGAAGGGATTGATCTCGAACGCGCGCGTGAGAAGCGCCTTTGCGCGCTCGACCTTCCCCATATGACCGAAGGCGACGGCGATCTCGTTCAGGCAATCGGCGTGATAGGGGCTCAGCGCCAACGCTTCCTCGAACTGGCTTGTCGCATGGACCGTGTCGCCGCGACGGAGATAGCACCAGCCGAGCCGTCCGCGCGCATGCGCGCTGCGCGGATCGATATTGACTGCGCGCGAGCAGAGTTCGAACGCGCGGCGCCGCATCGGGCCTCTGTCGTGGCCTGCCATTCGCTGTTCGAAATCGGTGTTGTAGAGCCGAGCGAGGCTGAGCTGCGCGTTGATCAGGCGCGGTGCCAGCGCGTTCGCGCGCTCGAACAGATCGGCGGCTGCCTGCATGTCGGCGAGCGTGACCGCGGAGAGCACGCGCGCGCGGCCCTGGAGATAGATGCTGTAGCCCGAGGTGGCGGCGGCATCGATCGGCGCCGTCTCGATGTCGCGCTCGAGCGTCGGGAGCACCGCGCCGGCAACACGTGCAATGATGCTTTCGAGCGCCGTACCCAGCGCGTCGCGCGCGACCCGGGTGCGATGGGTCCACAGCAACAACCCGTCGCGCGCGCGGGACAGGCGCCAGCCGAGCAGCAGCGCCTCACCGTCCAGGCGCAGCGAGCCCTTGAGCGCATAGGCCGAAACCGAGCTGGCAGTGAGCGCCGAGAGACTCGCCTGCGCGGAGTCGCCGATCGACAACAGTCGCAGGTCAGTAAGCCCGCTCAGCGCAAACTCGAGCTCGGCGAGCACTACGGTCGCAAGCACGCGCTCTTCTTCGGAGCTCGACGAAAAATCGAACGGCGCGATCGTCAGCACCGGCGGTTCGTCGGCCATCGCCGGCAGTGTGATCGGTACCGTCGGGGGCGGAGGCGCCTGTGGCTCGTGCGGCTGCAGGATCGGCGCCACCATCGTCAGCTTGCGGAACAGCGCGAGCGTGCGTTCGGATGGTGCAGCGTCGAGGTCGCGTTGCAGCGCTGCTTCGAGCCAGCGAAAGCGTTGATGCAGCGCCGCAAGATCGCCGCACGCATAGTCGAGCTCGAATCCGAGCCGCGCGATAGCCTCGTCACAGGGATTGAGCCGCTGCAGCGCGGAAATCGCTGCGCGCGCGGCCGCCGGGTCGCCGCCCAGGTCCGAGCCGCATGCCGTCATCACTGCCTGGTTGAGCCGCAGCAGCTGCCGTTCGCGCTCGACACGCAACCAGTCGTCGAACGCAGGATCGATCCCGTCGAGGCCTTCGAACAGCCGTTCTGCGCAATCCGCCATCTGCCGCGCCAGCGCCGCTATATCGCCCGCACTCGCGAGCGCGATCATCTCGTCGAGGTCGGTGCGGATCGTGCCGGCGCGCGCGGCAAGATGGTGCCGGCCCATCTCGATTGCGTCGATCTCGCCGACGGGCGAGGAACGGATCTCGTGCAGGATCTGGCGCAGGCTCGCGCGGGCCTGCTCTTCGCCGCGACTGCCCCACAGCAATTCCATCGCACGCTCGCGCGTCAAGGCGCGGTCGCTCGCAACTGCGAAACAGCATAGTAACGCGAGCGCCTTGCGCGAGCGGAACTGGATTTCGACGTCGGTCCGCGAATCGAACAGCCGGAAACGGCCGAGCAGCCGGACGTCGAGTCGGTCGGGATCAGGGTCGGCAGCGGCCGGACGCTTTTCCTCGCTGATGACGTCGATGCTCATGCCGCTTCGATCACCCCAAGGAATACGCCACCGTTCCCTCTAAGGATTGCAGGCGCGGATGATACCCAAAAACGAATCGCTACGCCATGCCGATCGGATCGGCCGCCAAGATCGGCGACCGCGCGGCGATTAGCGCGGCTCGACGAGCATCAGCGCGTCGAGCGCGACCGCACCCTGGCCCTCGGGATAGACGACCACCGGGTTGAGATCGAGCTCCTGGATTCCAGGCTCGCCGCGCAGCAGCTGACCGATCCGGCCGATCAGATCGGCGACTGCGTTCACGTCCAGCGCCGGCGCGCCGCGATATCCATGCAGCAGCGCCGCCTGTTTGAGCTTGCCAAGTTCGGCGACAATCGTCTCTCGGGTCATGTCGGGCGTCAGCAGGCGCACATCCTGCAGAATCTCCGCAGTCACGCCGCCGAAACCGGCGAGAATCACGGGCCCCCAGAGCGGATCGTTTTTGGCACCGACGATCAGCTCGAGCCCGCGCGCGCCCATCGCTTCGATCAGCACGCCGTCGAGCAGGATCGCGGCGTTGTAGCGCGCGACATCGGCAAACATCCGGTCCCAGGCCGCGCGGATCGCGGCTTCGCCCTGCAGGTTGAGCGCGACGCCGCCGGCATCGCTCTTGTGGCTGAGCGCGGCGGCCTGGGCCTTCATCACCACCGGCCCGCCGATTGCCTCCGCGGCGGCGACGGCTTCTTCGACCGTTGCGGCGAAACGTCCTTTCGGGAACGGAATGCCGAGCGGCGCGAGCAGCGCCTTCGCCTGATATTCCGGGATCACGCCGCGCATACCCGCAAGCCCGGGGATATTGACCGGTGCAGCGTCGGTCGCGGTGTCGTCCTGCGCAGTCGCGGCGGCGATGCGGCGGATTGCACGCAGCGCGCGTTCGGTGGTCGGGAAATAGGGGATGCCTTCGGCACGCAGCTGCGCGATCCAGTCGGCCGGCACCTGCGCGCCCTCGTCAACGCCGGCGAAGATCACCGGCTTGCGCGAATCGAGTTCGCGCACCGCGCGCAGGAACGGCGGCAGCTTGATACCGACCGTTGCGGGGTTGGTCTGGATGATGCCGGCGAAGATCGTTCCGACGCGATCGTCACCGAACAGCGCGGCGACGGTGCGATAATACATGTCGGGTTCGACCAGGCCCTGCGCGGTCAGGTCGAGCGGATTGCTTACGGGCACGAAATCGGGGAGTGCGGCGCGCAGCGCGGGGGCGTTGGCGTCGGTGAGCGCCGGCAGTTCGAGCCCGAGTTCCTCGGCAAGGTCGAGCGTCAGCGCCTTGAGCGCACCCGATTCGCCCAGCACTGCCGTGCCTCCGCCGGGCAACGATGGACAGCGCGCGGCCAGCTCGGCGATGTCGCCCAGTTCCTCTAGCGTCTCGGCCATGATTACGCCGGCGCGCTCCACCTTGGCGCGCATCAACTTATAGTCGCCCGCCATCGCGCCTGTATGCGTGGCCGCGGATTCGCGCGCCGCGCTGCTTTTTCCGGGATGGAGCAGCACGATCGGCTTTCCCGCCGCCCGAGCCTTGCCGGCCAGCGCTAGGAAGCGTGCCGGATCGCGGAACTGTTCGACGATCATCGCGACGATCCGCGTCCGTGCATCGTCGATCATATAATCGACGAAGTCCTCGACGCCGTTCGCCGCCTCGTTGCCGGTCGAGACCGAATAGCTGAGATCGAGCTGGCGGCTGCCGAGCATCACTGCGAGCACCGCAGCCATCGCGCCGCTCTGCGAGACGATGCCGATACCGCCCGGGCTGGGCGCCGCGATCGCCGTGTCGATGAAGGTCAGCGGAATGCGGTCGAGATAATTGACCGAGCCGAGGCAGTTCGGCCCTTCGATCACCATGCCGGCGGCGTCGGCGATCCGGCCAATCTCCTTCTGGTCCGCGACTCCCTGTTCGCCGCCCTCGGCGAAGCCGGCGGCGAAGATCATCGCCGCGCCGACGCCACGTGCCGCAAGCTGGCGGACGGTGTCGACCACCGCGACGCGCGGGATCGCGAGGATCGCGAGATCGACGCCGTCGGGGAGCGCCTCGACGCTCGGGATGCATGGCCGCCCGTCGATCGAGTCGCGCTTCGGATTGATCAAGTGGATGTCGCCCGGATAGTCATTGCGAACGAAGTTCGCCATGACCGCAGCACCGAGCGCGCCCGGCTTGTCCGACGCCCCGACGATCGCGACAGATCGCGGACGCAGCAGGCGATCGATGTTCTTCACTGCCGTTGCCGGGCGCTCCACCGTCTCCACCGTCATGCTCTCCTGCCCTTCATCGCGACTCGCGTGCTAAGCACGCCGTCATGCCCGACGCCGTCGATCGAGTCATCGAAGATTGCTCTACCGTATAACAGAATCAATCGAGGGCGAACTGCGCGAGGTTCGGGAAAAACGCAAGCCCGGCGTCGTTCAGCGCCGGATATGAGGACAGGCCTTAGTTCGAACTCGGAGTCGTGGGCGTCGGCGGGCGGGGAGTACCGAGCGTCGCTTCGGCTTCGTCGATCGCGCGCAGCAAGTCCTCGAAGCTCAAGTCTTCGGACACCGGAAAACACCGCGTGAACTGGTCGCCGAGCCGCTCCAGATCCGCGCGGGTCAACAAACCGACTGCCACGATCCCCTTTGGCACGGCCGCTCCCTTATGAACTGTTCAGGTTGAACGCAGCGGACGGGGTAATGGTGCCATAGGATAGCGACGCGCAACGATCTTTGCCTCAACGTGCCGCAAGGTCGGCATGGAGCCGCGTCAGCAAGTCCATGGGCTGCGCCTGTTCGGCGCCACTCAATCCCGAGAGATTGTCCTGTTGCTGGCGATACAGCGCAAGTCCGACTGTCTCGAACCGCCGTGCGCCTACGGCGGGCGAAACTTGTCGCCGCCCGCAGCGGTTCGATGCGTCGCGCGTGCACTGCCGCCAGCTTGGCCGCCCGCGGACCGGGACAGATCGACATTGGCGCTGCCAGCGGATTCCGGCGGGGCGTCGACGCGCTGGCTATATGCGGGAAATCGCTGCAGACGGGCTCGCTACCTTTTGGTCGGAGAGAACGGCATGTGCTTTTCGGCCACTTCCAGCTTCATTGCCTCGGGTGTGATCGGCTCGATCGGGATCGCCACGCTGCGTCACGTGCGCGAACCGCGCGCGCTGTTGTTCGCTGCGGTGCCGATGCTGTTCGCAGTACACCAGTTTACCGAGGGCTGGGTCTGGCTCGGTCTGGAGGGGCGCATCGGCAAGTTGGCGCTGGACCATGTCAGCTTCCTGTTCATGCTCTACGCGCAGGCGATTCTGCCACTGTTGATGCCGGCGGCGATCGCGCTGATGGAACCGCCGGGCTGGCGTCGCCGCGTCATTCTCGGGCTGACGGCGATCGGCGCGATCGTGTTCGCATGGGATGTGTCCGGTCTGATCTTCCTCCCGAGCCGGTGCTTCGTCGAACAGAATTCGATTGCGTATCGCAACCCGATGACCGGCAATTTCTGGATATCCTGCCTTTATATCCTCGCCACCTGCGGCGCGCTGCTGCATTCGACGCATCGCGTTGTCCAGTGGTACGGCTTCCTCAACATCGTCGCGCTGACGATCACCGAGGTGGTCAAGCAATATGCCTTCGCCTCGGTCTGGTGCTTCTACGCTGCGCTCATGAGCGTGATGATCTATTGGCAATTCAAGCGCGTGCGCATCGACGTCGAGACGCCCAACGGCACGTCGCCGATCCTCCGGCCTTTTCTGCTCCCATGGCTGCGCCTCACCAGGATGCGTAGAGCCCCGCCGGATTGAACCCTCGGCACAGGTTTCGAGGCGATAGGTTTGCGCGGTTTTCCGCCGCCGCGGTGGCGTTCATTTGGGTTCGTCCCGGCCCTGGTTTCAAGGCTTGACCGTCAATCCTTCGACATAGGGGCCGATGTGGATGTCCTCCCGTCGCAGCGGCTGCCCTGCGATGGTGACGTTCCGCAAGGTCACGCCGCTGACCGTGCGATCGGCAGCATATCCTGCCACGACCGAGCGGTTCACATCGCCCCCCTTGAATCGGATATTGCGCAACGTGACGTTCCGGACGCCGCGGCCCGGCGCCAGGCTGTATTTGTCGTTGAAGACGGCGCGGATATTGAAGAGCATTCCTTCTTCGATGCTGTCCACGCGGATATCGTCGAACAGGATATCGCGGACGAGATTGTTATCGCCGTCGGTGATCGCCATCACGCCCTGATAGTTGCGATCATCTTCGTCATGGCCAAGTATATCGATATTACGGAAGGTAATATTTTCAATTACTTCCGGCGCCTTGTCGTTGCCGTGCAGGCCGATGTTGATCGGATGGGCGACGTCCGCCCACAAGATGGAGTTCGTGATGATGTAGTTGCGGGCATCGCCGTCGAATTTGAAACGGTGCCCATAGATGGCGATCGAGTCATCCGATGTCCGGAGAAACACGTCGTCGATCTGCACGTCAGAGCAGCTCATCAAATCGATGCCATCCGTCCACGGTCCGGCGCTGAACGTCTTGATATTGTGAACCGTGAGTCCGGTCGATTGCCCGCATTCCAGCGTATAATGAGCGGGGTTGATCACAATTGGTCCGTCGATCGACACATTGCTCGAACCCTCGACTTCGAAGCCGCGATAGGGCGTGTCGATGATGCCGTGTCCGACAACCCGCACGTCATGGGCATCCCGGATCGTGATCGTGCCCTGCACCATTGCGTCGCCGGCGATGTAAACCGTCTTGCCCGATGGAATCAGGAAACGGCCCTGCGCATCTGCGGGTGGTGCGTGGATACCGGGGCCGAACAAGACGACATTGGGATCCTTGGAATCCGGGCGATTGGTCTCCACCGGATTGGCGAAGAGATGAAGATTGTGCAGCCGGTCGCCATCGAACTCGATCGACACTTTCGTCGGGCGATCGAGCGTAAAATAGGCGGTGCTGCCGACAAGGCGCGTCTTTATGCCGGCTGAATCGGGCCTGACTTCTACCCGGCGGACGTCCCCATTGTTCTTCCTGACCGAGACCTCGACGGGCGTCGCCATGTCGAACGTCACCATCGATGCGTCCTGCGGCTTATCGAGATCGACGCGCACATTATACTCGTAGAGGTCGCGCCACTCGCCGCCGGGTAGGCGAACCCGTACGGTGAAATCGTCATTATGGTGTGTGTACAGCGCCTTTTGCGGGATGTCGTAAATCACGAGCTTATCTGGCGCCGGCGCCGCCACCACCGTTTGCGCGGAGGATCTTCCAGGCAGGGTTGCGCACAGCACCATGGCAGCGGCGCCAAGCAAAATGGTCCGACTGACGACGGTTCTGATCACCGGAGGTCAAGCATGACAACGGCATGCGGCGGCATCGTCACCGTCAGCGTGTTGCCATTGACCGTTGCACCCGAGAAGGCCGCCGGAATCACCAGGTTCGGCTGCTCAAAGCTGTTGATCGACGTAATCGCAGGCCCCGTCAGGACGCGCCCGGAGGCGCTGCTCGCTGCCACGCCGTCCAGCGTCAGCTTAACGGTGATGGCCTGATTCGGATCGACATTGGCGAGCCCGACATGCACCGCTCCCTGCGCATCGCGCACTGCCGATGCGCTGATGGCGGGCACAGTCGATTGTTCCTTATTGTACCAGGGTGATTTGAGCGTGACGGGCAATACCGTCGCGTCCTGATATGCCTTGTACATGTCGAAGACGTGATAGGTCGGGGTGCGGACCATCTTGTCGTCTTTGGTCAGGATCATCGCCTGCAGGACATTGACCATCTGGGCGATATTGGCTCCTCTAACGCGGTCGGCATGGGCGGCAAAGATGTTGAGGTTGATCGCGGCGACCAGCGCGTCCCGCACCGAATTCTGTTGATAGAGGAAGCCGGGGTTGGTGCCCGGCTCGACATCGAACCAGGTGCCCCATTCGTCGACCAGCAGCGCCACGTCCTTTTTGGGGTCATATTTGTCCATGATGGCCGAATGCCGGGTGAGCAATTCGTCCATCTTCAGCGTCTTGGCGATCGTTTGGGCATAGTGCGCCTCGTCGAACTGCGTGGCCGATCCCTTGGCATCCCAGGTTCCTGGAACCGTATAATAATGGACGCCGATGCCGTTGATGTGGTTGCCGGCCTCCCGCATCATCACCTCGGTCCAGTGGTAGTCATCGGCATTGGCGCCGCTTGCGATCTTGGCCGAGCCGGCCGGTAGCTTGAGGAAAGTGGAATAGCGCCGCGTAATGTCTGCCGCATATTCGGGCCGCATGTTCCCACCACAGCCCCAGAGCTCGTTTCCGATCCCGAAATACTCGACCTTCCATGGCGTGGCCCGACCATTTGCCGCGCGCTCCTTCGCAAGGGATGATCCGGTAGGTGACGTCATATACTCCACCCATTCGGCCATCTCGCGCGGTTCGCTGGATCCGACATTGCCCGAGACATAGCTTTGCGCGCCGACCAGTTCGGCGAAGTTCATGAATTCATGCGTCCCGAAACTGTTCGGCTCGGTGACGCCGCCCCAGTTGGTATTGAGTTTGACGGGGCGCTTCGCCTGCGGGCCGATGCCTTCGCGCCAGTGATATTCGTCGGCGAAGCAGCCGCCTGGCCAGCGGATGACGGGGACTTTGAGTTCCCGCAGCGCGTCGAGGACATCCTTGCGATAGCCACCGATATTCGGAATGCGGCTGTCCTTTCCAACCCAGATGCCGCCGTAAATGCCGTAGCCGAGATGCTCCGCGAATTGTCCGAAGAGCTGGCGATGGTAGCGCGGGCCAGGCTGATCGCCATGCACTTCGGCCGTTGCCACTTGCTGGGCCGCGACTGGCGCGAGCGGAAGCGCTGCGAGGGCAAGGAACGAGACGGAGCGGATAATTGACCTGATACGCATCATGTTTCCTGTATTGGGAAGCCGGTTGCCCGAGCGATCTGCTGAATGTTTCGCCGCTGCCGCGCGGCTGGTGGCGGCCCGAATGCCGAGAACCTCATGGCTCCTGCTTTCCGCGGCCAAGACTCGACCCATAAGACCCGTAATTGACCAGCCGCACGGTCCCCAGCCCGCCAGAGGTTCCGTCGGTGCTCCACACCGCGATCCCCAGGCTGTTATCGCCCGCGGGATTCAGGATGCCGTTGGGGACGACAAACGCGTGCTGCGGCCCGACATCGTTGATGTAGTTGCCGAGTTGCCAGCCATTCACGAAGAGGATCGCGCGGTAGTGACGATCCGGGTGATCGCTCACTTCGAGCCCCAGCGAAATATCCTGCCCCGATGGAAGCGACAGCCCGAATTTCGTTCGGTACCAGGTCACGCCCGCCCGGGAACTCGTCGCCGGAAGCGTGGTCGAGGCCCATTTGCCATCGTCGAAGCTGGACAGCGACCAACCATTCCGCTCGCCATACAGGCCGCCATTATTGAAGGGGCCCCGCACGGGGTCAGATGACCCGCTACCCTGAACGCGCCACGTGATCGCTGCAGCGGTGGTCCCAAGCAGATCCGCCTCGACGAGCCCGCGCGCCGTTCTGTTCTCTCCGCGCGACTGATAATCTTCCTCGTGACCCATATTGACCGTCAGCACGGAGACGATGTTGTCGCCGGTCGGGCGAAGCATCGCGGGGGGAAAGCCGAAACTTCCTTCTTCCTTGCCTCGAACGCTGCCCAGAAACTGGCCATTCAGCCAGACCGAGAAGGCGCCGGCGGGCCCGCCACTCTGCGCTTTGAGATAGATGCCGGTCGGCGCCGGCCCGGCACCGGCAAGCTGGAAATGCCCACGATACCAGGTGTTGCCGATATGGAAACCATAGTCGTCGGCGAAGAGAACCGGTAGCGAGCCTGGCTTGGTGATGCTGGCGCTGGCGCGCTTGTTGGCGACCTGCCAGCCAGTGTCGTCGAATGCGGCGGTCGCTTCGGGCGACTCTTCCTGAACTTTCCAGTCCGTCAGCGCGGGAAGCCTGATTGCGGTCGGGCGCGGCAGTTCGGCGGAGAGCGATCCAGCCGGTGTCATGCGGGTCGCCAGTGGCTGTCCGTTCCACGACAATTCGGTCGAGCCCGATGCGAAGACCTCGAGCGCGGGATCCGCATCATTGTCGCCGGTAAGGAGAAGCCTGCTGCCATCGGCTGCAGCGCCGCGGAGGAGATGCGAGCCAATAACCACGACCGCGCCGGCGGCGGTTCTGGCGCGCCAGATATGCGACACGGCGGATCGGTCGCCAACAAGCAGGATGAGCTGCCGGTTCGCGTCGGTGACCAGAATTTTTGCAAGTCCGCCATGGGTATAGTTCAGGCGAAGGTCTCCGCCGCTCCAGCTCGAGTCGACATGGCCGTCGAGTATCCTGACTTCGGGCTTGTGCTGGAAGGCCAGCACTGTCTCGCCCGACTGCCCTGCGTCGCCATATAGTATGGCGACATCGCGGTTCCCGATCGTAGCATTGAACATCAGCTCCGAAGTCGAATAGCGCAGGAAGTGGGCGCCAAAGCCATAATCCGCGATCAAAAGCTTTTCATCGCGCCCGTCGATGCGGAGGGCGGTCCCCGGCTTTTGCGGGACCATTGGGTAGGGACGGTTCTTCAGCGCCAGCGAGAGGTGGCCCTGCTCGACTGATATCGAGGTCGTGTCGCCATGGCGGATGAAATGAAACTGGGTATGATCGCCGGGATTCTGTCGGGCGGTGTCGATCAACGTCGTGTTGTCGATGGCAGCCGGGGCGGCCGGGTCGGTCTGGCGCAGCGGCGTCAGCGCCTCGAGCGCATAGCCGATCAGCTTGTCTTCGTAATATTTCGGCTCGAGCTGCCGCGCTTCGGTGATGGCGGAACCATAGTCATAGGAAGTGTAGTTCTGGGGGATGGCCTGCCAACCCCATGAAGTTCCGCCGAAAAGCATATAGAAATTCTGCGCCGTGGCCCCGGCCGCGAGATTGTTCTTGTAGAACAGCCGGGCAAACCGATCGTTGATAAGCTCCGCGCATTTCCCATAGCCGGGGCCACCCCACGGATCGAACGCGCCACCCTGGAACTCGGCGGTATAGAGCGGCTGGCCGGCGACCCGGTTCCGCGCCATGTCTGGCGCGGGCTTCCACACGGCGGGATTGGAACAGTCGAAACCCTGCGGATAGTAATCCCAACCATCGACATCGAGCGCACCCTCGCCCTTGGCAAAGGTCGCGTTGTGATTGCCGATCAGCGGCACTTTAATGCCGTCGGCGCGCGCTTTTTCCTCCAGATGCTTCATGTAAAGCCGGCCGCCGGCCGAACCGTCGTAGAATTCATTCTCGACCTGATAGGCGATCACCGGCCCTTTGCCGTCCACCCATTGATGGCGTGCCAGGATCGCATCGATCTGGGTCAGCCACTCGTCGGCAAATTTCAGAAAGGCCGGATCGGCGCTGCGATTCTTGACCTGTTTGGTGGAGAGCCAGACCGGAAATCCGCCGCTGTCGACCTCAGCGTTGATATAGGGGCCGGGGCGGGCGATCACCCAGATTCCAGCCTGTTGCGCGGCGTCGAGCACCCTGTCCATGTCCCTGATGCCGGTGAAGTCATAGGCACCCTCACGCGGCGAGTGATAGCCCCAGGAAAAATAGACGGACGCCGTATTGAAGCCGGCCGCCTTCATCTTCTGGAAAATGTCGGGCCACAGGTCCGGGCTGGGAAGCCGGTAGGGGTGAAATTCGCCGGACCAGAGATAGACGCGCTGCCCGTCGACCTTGAAGCTGTAGCCGTCGAACGAGACGGACCGGCCGGCGTTCGCAGCCGGTCCGGGCTTCGGAGCGGACAGCGCCGCGCCTGGCAATGATGCGAGTGCCAATGCGATGGCGCAGTGGCGCACCGATCCTATTTTCACTGGACGCTCGTTCCTTTGCTGGACTGAAGCACCGTATCGCGGGAGGTTGTCGCCTGATCGGTCATTTCGTGACGGAGAAGTTTGCGAAATCTGCCCAGCCCACGCGATAGGCGCTGAAGGCCGGGCTTTCGGAGGGTGCCTGGGCGAACAAGCCGATCTGCGCGCCGACCCATTGACCTTGCCGCGCGACGAAGCCACCGCCGACGGACTCGAACCGCACCCCATCCAGGCTGTAGCTGAACCGAACCGCGGCATTCTGCACGCGCAGCATCGACGGCCAATAGGGGCTGAATCCAGGCGGCGGAGCTGGCTGGGTCAGCGGCTCGACGGCGAGGCGTAACCAGATGCGGGCAGGGGCCGCGGCAAGCGGGGCCTCGACGCGCTCGGGTCCATCATGGTCCGCGTCCTCCCGGGTGACCTGCACCAGGCGCAAGCCGGCGGATGTCTTTTCAAGGCCGATCCAGCCATAGCTGCGCCCGAACATCACCAGCCCCGCGCGCTCGCCAATGGCCTGGGGCGCGAACTGGAGCTGTGTCGTCACCGTGAACTGCGAGCCCGGGAGCTTCTGGGTCAGCACGGCGCCGGCGTCCCACAGGTTGACCGGTGAGGAAATCGCCTTGAGCCTGAGCGCACCCGGTGCCGCTGACAGGCTCGCCCAATCGGATTGCGGGTTGGCGTTCCATTGCCATTGCAATCCTGGCGCCGGTCCGTCGAATTCGTCATCGGTAGCGGGGCGAATAGGGGCGTCCACTGCGCGTGCCGCCGGCTTTGCATGGACGATGACGGGCTGGCCGATGCCGTTGCCGTCCGGATCCTCGCCGATCAGCGGCCAGCCGTCCGCGCCCCAGCGCATCGGCTCGAGGAAGACGCGCCGTCCATAGGCGTCGGTATCCTGGAAATGTACGAACCAGGACTTGCCGGCCACATCCTCGACCCAGGCGCCTTGATGCGGGCCGTTCACGTCCGTCGGGCCCTGATCGAGTACGTCACGCCCTTCATAGGGTCCGGTGATGTTGCGCGAGCGCAGCACGCCTTGCCACCCGCCCTTGACGCTGTCCGCCGGCGCGAAGATGTAATACCAGCCGTCGCGCTTGTAGAGCTTGGGGCCTTCCAGGGTGAACCACGGCATTGGGCCGCGCGACGTGGTGGCAGGTGGCAGCGAACCTCCGTCGACGATCCGGATCGGCACGCCAACCGCTTTCGTCCCGGTGGTATCGAGCCGTCGTAATTCGAGCACGTTGTTGAACCCCGCGCGGCTGGCGGCAAAGGCCTTGATCAGCCAGCCAGTGCCATCGTCATCCCAGAAGGGTGCGGGGTCGATCGCCCCCTTGGTGTCGTCGACGAGTACGGGCGCGCTCCAGGGACCATGAGGATCGGACGCAGTAACGACGAAAATGCCGTAGTCCGGGTCGGGGTAGTAGATCATGAAGCGGCCGCCATGGTGACGGATCGTGGGCGCCCAGACTCCGGCCCCTCGCCTGGGAACCAGATAATGCGCGTCGGGCAAGTTTCTTGGCAACGCGTGTCCGATGATCGTCCAGTTCACCAGATCCTTCGATTCAAGGATCGGGAGCCCCGGGACGTTGGTGAACGATGACGCGGTGAGATAATAGGTGTCGCCGACGCGGATGACGTCCGGGTCCGAATAATCGCCCGCGAGCACCGGATTCTTATAGCTGCCATTCCCCTGATCCGGGAGCCACGGCCCATTCATTGGGGCAGTCGCGAGGAGGAGCATGGAAAGGGGCACCGTATCGAGGCTCCTCAGGCCGGGTCGCAGCCCAGGCGGGCATGCACCCTGATTACTGTACAAAATGGGTGCCGGCCATTTGGGCCGGCACCCCAGAGGGGACTGTGCGTATCGATCAGTGACCCAGACTGTAGCGGAGCGTCACAGTGAAATTGCGGCCGTTGTCGAAATGCTGGCGTTCGACATCGGTGGAGATCCCCGGCTCGCCGACATAGCGGTTCGGTGCCGCATTGGTGAGATTGGACGCGTTGAGCGATAGCGAGAAGTTCGCCGGGAGCTTGAAGTTGATCGACGCGTCGAGCAGTCCATATCCCTTGATGTAACGCCCATCGATCGGATTTGCCGAATTGCCGAACAAAATGAAGTCGGAGCGATAGGTATAGACCACGCGCGCCGATACGACGCCGTTCTCGTACATACCGGCGACCGAATAGTTGTTCTTCGAAACGAACGGCTGCTGCGTATTGACCAGAACACCGGCGAGGTAAATCGGGTTCTTCGTATCGACATAGGTATAGGATGCCGATGCGCCGAAATGCTTCAGGAAGCTAGGCACGAAGTCATAATCGAAGAAGGTCTGCCCCGCGACTTCAATACCCTTGGCAAACCCCTTCTGCGCGTTGACCGTCTGGGTGAGCAAATATTGTCCCGTCGGGCATCCGTTCGATACCGTTCCGGCATAGGCCGGTGCGGTGGACACGGTCTGACAAGTGCTGATTCCGCTGAAGAATCCGTCGATATTTTTGTAGAAAAGGTTCGCCGATATATAATTGATCGGCGAGAAATAATGCTCCAGCGAGAGGTCGAAGCTGTCCGCCTTTTGCGGCTTCAGCGCGGCATTGCCGATGTTGCCGACGCCGTTGACGATATCGACATTGATCACTGGGTTCAGAGCGCCCGGGTCGGGTCGCGTAATTCCCTTACCATAGCCAAAGCGGAGGAGCGTATCCTTTGTGATGTAGCCGGTCAGGTTCACTGTGGGCAACACATTGGTGTAGCTCGCCGACTTCTCGTTTGGAATGATAGTGGAAGCGCCGCCCCCGGCTGGTATGTTTGTCACCTGAGCGCGCGTGAAGACATCCGTCTGCACGACGCGCACGCCGGCATTGCCGCGAATCCGATCGCCCAAGAAGCCGAAATCCACCATGCCATACGCGGCATAGGTCTGCTCCTTGAAGTAGCGACGCGCGAGCAGGTTCTCGGGAAGCGACTTTTCAGGAAAGATGTTCGCATTGGGAAAGCGCGATCGGACGTTGTCGCCAAGCAGGGCATCGGGCGAGAAGGTCAGGAAGCCGCCGCTATACCCCGCATTGCCCTCGAAGATATTCGTCGGCGAAGTCTGGACGAGATCCGCCAGCGCGGTAACCGGGATGGCGTTCGACCGGTTCCCCGCGAGGCCCGATCCGTCGGTCGTCAGGTTCTTTCCGCCGAACGAATAATTGTGGTAGCTGTCACTCTGCGACCCGTAGCGCGCGCCGACCTTTATATCCTTCAGAACCGACGAGTCGAACCTGTACGCCAAGTCCAACTGGGCGGCGACGCCATTGTCGTCCCAGTTCTGATTGGTACCGTTCGCGTATTGATTGTACACCCAGGTGCTGGTTGAACTGAGATCAGGGCCAGAGATCGCTACCGTGTGGGGCGCGCCGATCAGATTACGGGTGATATTCCAGCTGAGGCCGGCGGCGGGTGCAAGCGTCACCGCGCGATTGTCCTGATATTGCTTGGCCTTCACGTAGGAAAGGTCGAGGTTGATATCGAGACGATTGGTCGCCGACCATTTGACGTTGCCGGCGACGATTCCGGTCTGGTATCTGCGATGCTCGTCACCGCCCGTGCTCGCCAGACCTGAATTGAGAAAGGTTCCGCTCGCCAGCCGTGCCGTCGTCAGAACATCGTTGCTGCCGCCGTTGAGGTTCCGATTGGCCAGCAGTTCATCGATCGTGAACGGCGTGGTCGTCAGATTCTGGACGTAGCGGCTGTCAGAGGTGCCGAGGAAGCGATAATTCTGGTGGTACAGATATGAATTATACAGGCCTGAAACAGTGAACTCGAGTCTGGAACTTGGTTTCCACTGAAGCGCCCCGTTGATACCGATGCGCGTGCGACGATAGTCCTCTTCGTTGACCGGGTTCGTTTCGCCGACTGCGGAGATCGTGCTCGCCCGCTCGGCTGCTGTCTGCGCGGTGATACTGGGTACGTCGGCGAGATAGACGACATCCGATCGCCCGACGAATGACCGATCGAGCGCGGTGGTGGCGGCATATTCAGCGCTGTCGGCACGAATCACGCGCCGGAACGATGTTCCGCCATTGGCGGGATTGTTATCGCCGCGATTGAATGTCTCCTGATAATTTCCGCCGATCAGCACGCCGACTTCGCCATCACCGACCGCCCATTTCTGCGAAATGAGACCCGAAAACTCGGGCGTCGCTTTCTTGGCGAGATCGTTATAGTGGCCGCTGGCCGACGCGCTGACGACGGTATCGTCCTTGAAGTCGAGCGGCTTGCGCGTCCTGATGTTGATCAGGCCGCCGATCGCACCTTCGATATGATCCGCGGTCGGGTTCTTGAAGACGTCGAGCCCGGCCACGATGCCCGGAGTGGCGCCCTCGATGTTGAACTCACGGCCACCGGCGGTGAAATAGGCGCGTCCATCGACGCGCGATGCCGTCTGGCCGGAGAGCCCACGAATGGTGATGCCGCTGCCGACACCGACCGGAGAAGCCGCCTCGCCGCCGAAGCGATAAGCCTGCACGCCCGGGATACGCGTCAGCGTTTCGGCGACATTGGGGTCGGGGAGCTTGCCGATGTCCTCGGCATTGATCGAATCCACGATTTCCATCGTGTTGCGCTTGATGTTCGCCGAGGTGGCAAGGCTCTTCCGGAGACCGGTGACGATGATGACCTGATCGTTGTCGTTGGCCTGATCGGCAGGAGCGGCGTTCTGTGCGCTTGCCGCCGTGCCCGCGTTTCCCGCTGCCGCCACGGTCGATTGTGCTGATGCCGAACCGGCGACGCCTGCCGCCGCGGTGGACGCCAAAAGCGCCGACGTCAGAATCTTGAGCCCCTTAGCCATCTATCCCTCCCTGTGTGTCCTTGCTTGCGAATGCGCACGACACGACGAAGCCGCGCGGGAGGTCGCGGCGATGCTGTTCGTATGTTTTTGGCACTGCCGCATCCTCCCTGTCTCGGCGCTTTTCGCGGTATCGTTGCCGTTCTGATATCGGTAACTGAAATCCGTTGCAAGGCTTTTGTCATATAATTTGACTCCAGCTTTTTGGGTGGCGCGGCGGCCGTCTCCCGAGCGTCAGGCGGCCGGCGCGAGGATGATTGCCTGACCGCCGCTTGGTGCCAGATGGAGATCGATGTGCCGTTCGCCGGAGAGGATCCGCGGTGTCACGACGAGCGGTGTGTCATTGGGCGCGACTCGCGGGAGGCCGTCCTGGAAGATCTGGGCCTGCCATCGGCCTCTCCCCAAAAAGCTGAGCGGCAACCGGAGGCTTCGCGAGGTTTCATTGGTCATGGCGCCGACGAACCATCGCCTGCCGCTTCGCCGCGCGACGACGACATAGTCGCCGATCGACCCCAGCAGCCCGAGCGATTCATCCCAGCTGGTCGGGCATTCGTCGAAGAAGGCGAGATCGGGCCATTCCCTGCCGGCATAACGCTCCGGGGTGTCGTACCAATAGAGGAAGGCGAGCGGGCTATAATAGACAACCGCCATCGCGATCTGGTGCGCGCGCGTGGTCTGGTTGCGCGGGTGGGCATTGCAGATCGTATAATCGATCGGTCCCGACAGGCAGCGCGTAAAGGGTAGGGTCACATTGTGCCGCGCGGTGGGGAAATGTTCATTTCCCCGCACGCCCTCGAGCGCGATGTAATTGGGGTAGGTTCGTTCCAGGCCGGCGGGTCGAAGGTCGTCGTGGAGATTTACCAGGAGCTGGTGTTCGCCGCAGGTCCGTACCAAGGTTTCGATGAAGTCGACATCGCGCTGGCGCCCTTCCCAAATGAAGCCGAACTTGATCCCCGCCACGCCCCAGGCCTTGTAGGTCCTGACAATGGCTTCGAGTTGTCGTGTCGCCGGAACACGGTCGACATAGAGGATGACCCGCAGGCCCCGATCGCGGGCGTCGCTGACCAGCCGGACCATGTCGAGGCCCGCTATCGGGACCGTCGCGTCGCTGGCATCGGTACCGTCGCCGTACCATTGGGCATCCAGCTCAACATAATCGAGCTTTCGCGCCGAGGCGAACGCGATGCATCGCCGGGCATTGTCATTGGTATAGGGCTTGCGGATCCTGAAGGCGCGGCCGGGGCGAATCCAGGAGGTGTCACCCAGTTGGTTGGCGGTGGCGAGCGTCGGGACGAAACCCGCCTTCTCGATCATGCCCGCGGCCGACTCGGCGATCAGGAGACTGCGCCACGGCGTGGCGAAGGGCGTGTCGACGGCAAAGATAGAGTCTGGCGCGGTTTCACCCGGCCCCGAATACCCTGTCGCACGACCGGGAAAATGCATGAGCCGTGTCACCAGCGCATCGGGTCCGGCTGGTGTGACCATCATGCGAGGATAATGACGCCGATCCGACTCGCCGATCGAAACAAGCAGGCCATCGGCGGTCGCGACCGTCACGGGTGTGTCGGCGAGCGGCCCCCGGTCAGTGCTCGCCGTCAACTCGGGATCGGGGGTCGGATTCATGCCGGCGAGGGACGAGGCGAAATATTCCCCCTCGTCGCGACTGCTAAAAACCGTCGCGCCGGGCGCAAAGCGGAACTCGGTCCGCTCTTCAGCGATACGTACGGGTGTGCCCGAGTTTCCGAGCAGGCGGTACCGCATCGCGATGCCCGCATTATAGACCCGCAGGACGATTTCGAAGGCGATCCGCGCCCCGTTCGGCCCGCGTTGATCGAACGTCGCGACGATCTGCTCATGGCTTTCGTCATAGCGCGCGGCAATGCCGTAGGGCGGTGACCAGTGGCCGGAAAAGCCTGTCCGCTGTTCGCCGCGCAGGGTGGCCCCCGGGCCGATCACCGTGCCGTCCTCGAGGCTGAGGGAAAGGGCTGACGGCCGAAGGACGGACCGACCGTCAAAGGTCGCTGCCCAGGCCGGCGAGTGATCGATCTCGGTCGCGGAAACGAGAAAGGCGCGAAGGCGGCCGTCCGGCGAGCTCACCACCAGGCCGTCAGTCGCAGCCAACGCCGCAGCCCATGCTTCGGGAGCACATTGCAGGCCGGCGATGCCGGCAAGTCCTGCGAGCATTTCGCGCCGCGAAATCGACGCCGGAAGCGAGGCCGCGGGCATGGGAAACATAGCCTCCTCACGCATGTCGATGGACGCCGCTGATTTTGTGTTATAATCAGACATAACGAAACCGGTTAGATGCGCCGCTGCCGAAAATGGGCCGTTGGGAGCATCGGCAGGGGGCGAAAAGGGGAGGGCGCTTTTGTCTGGGGAAAAGGTCGCTGATCGGGCGCGGGCGCCACTCTCGCGACTCATATCGGCGCGTGGTTTGCAGTCCTCGCAGTCCCAGATAGCCGAGGCGCTCGGAACGGAGATCGTCTCGGGGGTCTATCCGCCAGGATCCAACCTTCCCGCGGAAGGCGATCTGCTGGCGCGCTTCGGCGTATCGCGCCCGGTGGTGCGGGAGGTTCTGAAAACCCTCGCGGCCAAGGGCCTGGTCGTCTCGAAGACCAAGGTCGGCACACGCGTGCGGCCTGAGAGCGATTGGAATTTCTTCGACCCGGACCTGCTTCGCTGGAAGGTCCAGAATGGGCTGGATGACGATTTCCAGAGCCATTTGTCGGATCTGCGTCGTGTCGTGGAACCGCTGAACGCATCGCTTGCGGCGGCGCGGCGCACCCAGGAGGACATTGACAGGCTGCGGGACTGTATCTTGGCAATGGGAGCGGCCGGGCACAGCAAGCGCAGCTTTGCGGAAGCGGACGCGGTATTTCACGTCACCCTTGCAGATGTTTCGGGCAATCCGCTGATGCGATCCATGGCGGCGGCAATCGAAGCGGCGTTGCTCGCGGCTTTTGCGCACAGCTCTGCGATGGACAATCCCGAGCAGCACGCGCTCACCGTGCGGGGGCATGCGGCGATCGTAGATGCAATCGCCGACCGCGACGGCGAGGCTGCGTCGGCGGCGACGCTGCGGGTCATGTCGCTCGGTGCGCAACGGGCCGCCGGCATGGCGGACACCGTCGGATAGCGGCTGCGAGATGCGCGGGGACTCGGTGCTCGGTTGCCCTACCAATACGGAGTCCAGACACGCCGCAGGCGCATGAGCGCCTCAAGATAGAAATAGTCTCCCCAGATACAGGGCTCATCGATGCCGACGCCATTGGGCATGTGGTAGACGGCGTGCCGGAGGACGGCATTCGAGCCGACCAGCGGCGCCAGATATTTCTCGTCGAGCATGCGCATCATGCGCCACGCATTGGTCAGGTAGGTGTCGCGATCCGCGTCGCAAAGCGGCAGCGCCGCGGCCAGTTCGATCAGCCCGCAGGCAGCGATGGCTGCCGCCGAGCTGTCGCGCGGTGTGTCGCCATCGTCGGTGAAGACGAGATCCCAACAGGCAATCTGGTCTGACGGAAGACGGTTGAGGAAGTAATTTGCGAGTTTTCGCGACAGCGTCACGAGTTCCGGGTCGCCGAGATGGCGCCAACCGAGCGCAAATCCATATATGCCCCACGCCTGCCCCCGCGCCCAGCAACTGTCGTCGGCATGCCCCTGGTGCGTACGCCCGAAGCGCGGCAACCCGGTCGCGGTATCCATGAAGAAGGTGTGGAATGTCGACCCGTCCGGGCGCACCAGCCAGCGCGCCGCCTGGCGAAGATGGCTGTTCGCCGCGATCCTGAATGCCGGGTCGCCGGTCATGTCGGTGGCCCACCAGAGCAGCGGCAGGTTCAGGTTGCAGTCGATGATCATGCGCCCGCGTTGTTCGGGATCGGCCATATCCCCCCATGCCTGGATAACCTGAGCCACGGGATCATAGCGTGCCAGCAGCAGCCGCGCGGCCTCGAGTCCGGCCTGCCGCGCCACGAGGCTGCCCGTCAGCCGATGCTCGGCGCAGGACGATAGCGAATAGAGAAATCCGAGATCATGGTGATCGACGTTGATCCGCCGCGCCGCCCGTTCGACAAAGGTCGAACCTTGCCGTTCCGCCGCCGCCTTGTATCGGTCGGCGCCGGTCAACTCCCAGGCGAGCCACAGCATCCCTGTCCAGAAGCCGTTGGTCCATTCGATGTTGCCGATTCCGGCATAGGAATCATTGGTACCGGAAGGCGCGGGGAATGCGTCAGTGAAGTCAGGCAGCGCCCGATCGATCCGATCGAGCACGGCCGAGATCATGGCATCGAGCTGCGCGGGACTCGGGCGTTCCACATCGGGCCGAATCCGCAACGCCTCCTGGACGACGGCGTTCATCGAGACACCGGCACGATAGGCGCGACATCGCCCGGGATCTCCGGAGAGATGGGGAAGGTTTCTCGTCGAAACCTTCCTGATTCCGCGGGCGTCGGCCGGAGTGCCAGCCAACACATCGTCCAGAACAGCAAGGCGACGCCGGCGATGACGAAATAGCTGTGCTGAAACCCGATGCGATCATAGCCGATCCCGGCGATCGGCGACAGAACCGCCACGCCGAGGGAATGGCCGAAGCTGACGCCGACCATGTAGAGCGTGGAAGCCAGCCGCTCTTCGAAATGATAGGCGATATAGCGAAAAATCGACACGACAAGGATCGGCAGCTCCAGCGAATGGAGCATCTTGCAGGCCGAAATCGTAATCGGGCCAATGGCCAGTCCGGACCCGCCGATGCGCATGATCATGATCGCGCTCGCCAGCAGCAGGCCTCTTGTCGCGCCGATCCGCCGCACGAGGATCGGCGCCAGGAACATCATGCCGGCTTCGAGAAAAATCTGCGCCGAATTGAGGTATCCGAACATCGCGCTGCCCTGCGCCGGGGTCGGAAACAGCGACGAAAAATAGAAAGGAAATTGCTGATCATAGACGAGGTACAGATCGGTCACGCCCAGGATCAGCACCATGAAACCCCAGAATTTCGGGAGCAGCAGAACGGCGAAGCAATCGGCCGCCGATACGCGCTCCGCCATTGCCGGCGCGGATGGGGCCGCGGTCTGCCGTGCCAGCAGCATGATCGGAATCAGCAACAGGCCGGCGGCGCTGGCGAGATAGAAGTTCAGGCTTGGATCAAAATTGTAGAGTTGGCCGGAAAATGCCGCGGCGCTCGCATACCCCATCGATCCCCACAATCTGACGCGACTATATTCGAAACCCTCGCGTCTCCCGACGCGGTCGACGAAACTCTCGATAGCGTAGCTGCCGGCGATAAAGGTGACGCCGAGATAGGCGCCGCCGATCACCGCGCCGACGAACAGGTTGCTCTTGAGAAGGGGAGCATAGAGGAAATTGAAGAAGGGTGCCGCCAGCACGACCAGCGCCGCGATCCCGATCGGTACCGCCCGGCTCATTCCCATGCGGTCGGAAATAAAGCCGTAAAGCGGCTGGGCGCACATGGCGCCGATGAAATTGGCCGAGAAGACCGTGCCGGTTTCGACGCCGCTCAGCCCGAGCTTTCGCGTGAGCCAGATCGACAGCAGCGACATGGTCATGGCTTGCGCGAAGAAGAAGCAGAAAGTGAAGCTGCTGAGGACGATGTAGTTCCGTTTGGCAGCAGGGAGCAACGCGCTATCCTCTCGTCGACGCTTTGAGCGCAGTTGTACGTTGCGCCGTCACGTCGGCATGGTTATGATATCGATATCAGTATGCCTCTCGCGAGGGCATAGGGCAAGCCCGTTGGTATACAAGCCCGCTGGTATAAATGCCGGGCGAGGCAGCATTAAGGAGGTTGGATGGCCGAAAGTCCGGATCCCGTACGACGGTCGGGTGAGCCTGGGTCCGCGAAGCGCAATACGATTACCATTCATGACGTGGCGGCCCATGCCGGTGTCTCGTCGATGACGGTGTCGCGAGTGATGAACGATCATAAATATGTCAGCGCCGCGATGCGGGAAAGGGTGAAGGCGGCCATTGCCGAGCTGAACTATTCTCCGAACCTGACCGCGCGCAGCCTCTCGGCTTCAGTGCGCCTGGGGGTGCTGTACAGCAATCCGCGATCCTCCAATCTGGGCGACTTCCTGATGGGGGCGTTCAGGCAGGCTGGCACAAGCGGCGCGCAATTGCTCATCGAGCCGGGCAGCGGGGACGTGCACGCGCTTGCAGGAATCGAACGCGTTCTTGCAACCGGTATCGATGGCGTGATCCTTCCGCCGCCGCTTTGTGACTCGGACGCGGTGTCAGATCTCCTGGCCGAGGCAGGCGTCATAGCGCTTGCCTTTGCGACTGCGGTGCCGCGGGCGACCATGTCGGCGGTTTCGGTGGATGATTTCTACGGCGCGCAACTGATGACGCGTCATCTGATCGAGCGCGGGCACAGCGACATCGGCTTCGTTCGCGGTGATCCGCAGCATTCGCCATCCCATCGACGCGAAGAGGGGTTCCGGGCAGCGATGGCGGCGGCGGGCCTTGCAGTACCGGCCGAACGTGTCGTCGACGGCATGTTCACCTATCGATCGGGAATCGAGGCGGCGCGGCAATTGTTGGATGGTCCGACGAGACCCACCGCGGTGTTCGCCAGTAATGACGAGATGGCGGCTGCAGTGTCGGCCGTCGCCCAGGGCAAGGGGCTCAGGATACCGGATGATCTGAGTATCGGCGGTTTTGATGATGCCCCCGTGGCGTCCACTGTCTGGCCCGAATTGACCACCATCCGCCAGCCAATGGGCGACATGGCAGCGATGGCGGTCATGCTGCTTTCCGATCAGGTGAGGCGCGCACGCGCCGGTGAGATGGTGGAGGTTGTCCATCAGGTCATCGATGTTTCGTTGGTTGTGCGCCAGTCCGTCGCCGCACCATCCGGGCGTTAAGGCTGCGAAAATTTTCGCCGATTTTGCGACCCGGACCGTAGACAATATGCTGACAAAGATTCTCGGTGTCACTTCGTCAGCACTGACCGAAGGCTTCGATCAGCGCACAATAGCGTGAATATCGGGAAAAAAATGGTGCTGCCGGTGAGGATTGAACTCACGACCTCAGCCTTACCAAGGATGCGCTCTACCACTGAGCTACGGCAGCACACGCCGGCCTGTCCGCGGGCGGGAGGCGCCTATGTGCAGGGGAGGGGGCGATTGTCAACCCGAGCCTGTCGCGTATATCGCCGTAGCCATGAGCGACGCCGAACGAAAGGCCCGGCTGGCCGAGCAGCTCCGCGCCAATCTGCGCAAGCGCAAGACGCAGGCCCGAGAAGTTGCGGCGGACAAGGAATCGGCTAGCGCGGACGATGCTCCGTCCCCAGACCCGAAGTGACGAATAGCGCCCTCGCACGCTCGGGCACGTCGGCGGTGTGCCACACGCCGGGCCGGTTGATCGCATAGTCGCCGGGGCCGAGTGTCACCGACACCACCGAGCCGTCAGGCTGCTCCTGATGCACGGTCATCGCCCCTTCCACGCACACCACCAGCTCGTCGCCTGCCGGATGCATTTCCCAGTTGGTCCAGTCGCCCGACCAGTCGGTCATCGCGACCAGGCGGCCCTCGGCGCCGTCGCCGGCCACGCGCTCGGCATAGTCGCCATACCATTCCATGCCGCTGAAATCGGGCTGGACCAAGACCTTGGCGCCGAGTCCAAGATGCACGGGTGTCTTGAGCAGCGACGGCATGTTTCCCTCCGAATAGCGGTTAAATCGGCGCACACTTCACGCCGAGCCAGGCGCGGTCCGCGACGCCGAGTAGCGGTCCAATCTTCTCGACCACTTGCGCGTGATAGGCGTTGAGCCACGCCCGCTCCGCCTCGGTCAGCAGGCTCGGCTCGATCAGGTCGCGCTCGATCGGCGCGAACGTGAGTGTCTCGAACCCGAGCATCTTCAAGTCGCCGCCCGGCACGTCGCGGGGTTCGACCAGCACCAGATTCTCGATGCGAATGCCATATTCGCCGGCCTTGTAATAACCGGGCTCGTTCGACAGGAACATGCCGGCGCGCAGCGGCTCGGCCGGGCCGCCGCCCGGATAATTGGGCGCGGCGATGCGCTGCGGCCCCTCGTGCACCGAAAGATAGGCGCCGACGCCGTGGCCCGTGCCATGCGCATAGTCGCAGCCCACTTCCCATAAGGGTCGCCGCGCGAAACCGTCGATCTGACCGCCGCTGGTGCCTTCGGGGAACACTGCGGTGGCAATCGCAATATGGCCCTTGAGCACGCGCGTGAACCGGTCGCGCATCTCCGCGGTCGGCGGACCGACCGGAATCACGCGCGTCACATCGGTGGTGCCATCGGTATATTGCCCGCCCGAATCGACCAGATAAAGCTGGCCGACTTCGATCCGCGCGTCGCTCTCGGGCGTCGCCTTATAATGCGGGCTCGCGCCGTGCGCGCCGGTCGCCGAGATCGTGTCGAAGCTCAGGTCCTTGAGCACGCCGGTCTCTTCGCGAAACGCCTGGAGGCGGTCCGATGCCGCGATCTCGGTGAGCTGCCCTTTGGGCGCCTCAGTTTCGATCCAGCGCAGGAACCGTACCAATGCCGCGCCGTCGCGCAGCTGCGCGGCCTTGTGGCCGGCGATTTCGGCGGGGTTCTTGAGCGCCTTTGCGAGCACGATCGGGTCGCGCAGGCTCAAAACCTTGGCGCCGCCGGTCTCGAGCGCCTCGAAGATCGCTGCGACCGCGCGCTCCGGGTCGACGGCGACTCGCTTGCCGGCGAGTCCCTTGAGCGCCGGCGCGAACGCGGCACGGTCATGGATGCGCACGGCATTGCCGAGATGCTGATGCACGGCATCGGTCAGCTTCTCGGGCGCGACATAGAGGTCAGCGGTGGCGTCGGCATGGACGATCGCATAGGCGAGGGCGACCGGCGTATGGCTGACGTCGGTGCCGCGCACGTTGAACGCCCATGCGATCGAATCGAGTGCCGAGAGCACCACCGCATCGGCCTTGCGCTGGCTCAGCCAGTCGGCGACATCGGCGCGCTTGGCGGCGGCCGACTTGCCCGCTGCATCGTCGTCCTGCACCGCGAGCTTTGCATCCGATGGTTGCGGCTTGTCCGGCCAGATCGCGTCGATCGGATTGGCATCCACCGCCACCAACTCGGCGCCACGCTCGGCAAGGCTCTTGCGCGCCTGCGCTACCCAGCTGCTGGTGTGCAGCCACGGATCATAGCCTATCCGCCCGCCCTCGGGTGCGTTCGCGGCGAGCCAGTCGGCGATGCTCGTCTGCGGCACCGAGACATAGTCCCAGTGGCTGGCGTCGACCTGCTGGCGCACCTGCAGCGTGTAGCGCCCGTCGGTGAAGATTGCTGCGCTCGCCGGCAGCACGACCGCCGATCCCGCCGACCCCTGGAATCCGGTGAGCCAGGCGAGGCGCTGGGCATAGGCGCCGACATATTCGCTCATATGCTCGTCGGTCAGCGGGACGACGAAGCCATCGAGTCGGTCGCGCTTGAGCTGGTCGCGCAGCGCCTGGAGACGATCGGCATAGCTGGACATGGGTCTTCCTCGATACGCTTGGCCGCGCGGAACACGCCGCGCAATCTCAGCTGCCAATTCTGCCAGATTTGGCGCGCGCGCGACAGGCCTGAACCCACTGGCATACGGTGGTGCCGCTGTCCGCTGGATGGATCGAGACAAGCAAGACGGTAGATCAAGGCGCCGCCGGAACCTGGCTGTTCGGGCCGGTCACCGGCAATCCGAGCAGGGATGGGCCGACCGGAGCGATCGAGGCGCTTTAGACGATGCGGTCGCTCCCGCCGCAGTGCTGCGAACCTTGCCTTGGGGCACCAACGGCACCGACCGGCTTTCCAATGCGATGCTCGAGACGTTCATCCAGGAGGATCTCGCGCATCCGCCTTGGAGGTTCAAATCTTTTGCCTGCCACGGAACGAACACGGTCGCGGTGAGTCACGTCTTTCGTGCGGTGAAACCATTGTTCTTAGTTCATAGCCGCCATTGCGCGGAAGCGCGCGGCGGCCCGCCGCTTGCCCTTACTCCCGGAGGGGCAGGCGGCCGCCGGCCCGGCATCCCCCGCCCCCCGCGAATATGGGTGCATGCCGGGCCGGTTCCGGCTCAGGCCGCCGCTCTGCGCACCGCGATCGTGCCGATGCTGCGCGCACGCACATCAGGAGTCGCGAGGCAGGTCGCGACCGCCTCATAACCGCGCGCGCCGGGGCAGGGCCGCACGCTGAACGGAGGGTTGTGGTTGGCGGGGCAATAGAGGATTGATTCGTCCGGTCCGACGGCATCGAGGTCGAGGATCACCGACGAGCGCGTCATCAGGAACAAGGCGCGCTTGCAGTGTCGGCGCAGTCGCAGTTGCGCGATCAGCGCGCGCTGGGTCGCTTCGTCGAGCCCCTGTTCGACCAGGTCGACCACCAGGATCGACGGCGTTCGTGCTTCCAGCGCGGCGACCAAAGCGCGCAGCGCGTCGGAGCGCGTGGCACCGTCGCCTTCGAGGCACGCGAGCGTACGCTCGACGGCCTCCTCCGGCGCGGTATCCGCTCCCAGTCGATCGAGCCCGAGGAATTCCGCGTCGGGAAGCGCAGCCGCGAGCCGTTCGGCAAGGCGCGTCTTGCCGCTGCCGAGCGGGCCGGTGATGTAGTTAAGCGCGCCTATCGCGTCGAGCGCGAACCGTTCGCCCCCCCACGGCCACGGCAGCTCGAATTCGACTCCGAGCCGCGCGCCCGCGCGGCCGATACTGCGTTCGCGCAGCGCCTCGACGCGTTCGATGATGTCTGCGAGTTGGCGGCCGTGATCGCGTAGCCGTATCGCGTGCGCGGCGAGCGCCGTGTCGAGTGCTGGCGCCTCGCCGGACAGTGCATGAGCGATCTGCGTCAAGCTGAGCCCGAGCGCGCGTAGCGCGACGATTTCGGCCGCCCGCGCCATATCGGCCGGACCATATACCCGCCATCCCGCAGCGGTCCGGCCAGGTTCCAACAGCCCACGCCGCTCATAGAGGCGCAACGCCTTGGACGTGATGCCAAGCCGCGCAGCAGCGCGTGCGGCAGTCAGGTTACCCAACGGCGTGTCCATCTTCAGTCTCCGACGGCGATCGCGTCGTCTATCCGGCCGGACCCTGGGTCCGGGTCAAGAGCTTTGCGCGGCGAACAGCGGCGCGCAGAACAAGGTGCCGGCGGCAGTGTCGAACGCGGTGCGCCTGGTCCGGTGGCCACCGAGCGAAAGGCGAAGGGGCAGCCACCGCATCCGATGGCTGCCCCCGCTGACCGATTCCCTCCGTAATGAGGGCTGCAAAAAGCTACGCCTTGAGCACCTTGTCCACAGCTGCGCAGAACTTCATCATCTCATCCGCCGAGCCGACGGTGACGCGGCTGACATTCGGCCAGATCGGCCAGCTGCGTCCGATCTGCACCATTTCGCCAAGCAGCGCGGCCTGCATGTCGGTCGCCGACTTGGTCTTCCAGTCGACCAGGAACATGTTCGCGTCGCTGTTCGGGTACACGGTGACGCCGCGTTTGGTGAGCCAGGCGATCGTGGTCTCGCGGTTGGCGCGCATCTCTGCCTTGCGCGCCTTTTGGGCGTCGAAAAGCGGATAGGCGGCGGCGCCGCACGCCACGGCGGTCATCGGCAACATACCGAGCACGTTGCCGCCATCATAGCGCATCATCTTCTTCTGCACGGCCGGCGACGAGAAGGACAGGCCGAGCCGCATGCCGGCCATGCCGAACAGCTTCGAGAAGGTGCGCAGCACGATCAGGTCGTCGCGGCCCACCACCAGCGGTGCGACCGTCCTGGCGTCGGAGAAATGGATATAGGCTTCGTCGACCAGCAGGACCGAATCCTTGGGCTTGTTGTTGAGCAGCCAGACGATATCTTCGTACGGCGTCACGACCCCGGTCGGATTGTTCGGCGAGCAGATATAGTAGAGCCCCGCATTGGGGTTGGCAGCGAGCATCGCCTTGACGTCGGCGCCCTTGCCAGGCGCGCTGGGCGCCTTGGCCACCGGCGCGCCGAGCCATTCGGCGGTGCGCCATGGCGATTCATACGATGGGTCCGCGGTGACGAGTCCCTTGGTCGGCGACACGAACGTCACGACGCTGCGGTTGAGCGGATCGCTTGATCCCGGCCAGGCGAGAATGTAATCGGCGGGCAGCTTCTCGACCATCGCGACTGCCTTGGTCAAATCGTCGCGCACGCCGTCGGGGTCATAGCGGTTGCCGTTGGCGGCGACGTGCGCTGCGGCCGCGACGCCGTCTGGGAAGGGGCCGGTCCAGCATTCGTTCGAGCCAATGTGCACAGCGCCTTTGATGGCGCGACCCGATTGACCCTGCGCGAACGCGGCTTCGGGCCGGAAGGCAGTGGCAATGGCGGCGCCTGCGCCGACCAGAGTCGCGATGCGGCCAAGCTGGCGACGCGAATATCCCCGATCGAGCAGTTCTTCCTTGGCTTCGGAGTTCAACATTGTCGGATCCCCATGTGGCATTGGCAAAGGCTCGCGGCGGGCTGGGCCTGCTCGCAGCGACGGCGGCGATATCCTATGGCATCCCCTGCGCATGTCACACCGGCGGGCGCTGCGCCGAGGGATATATTTGACCAACTTGCCGGTGTTGGCAATATGTTGTGCAATGCAAAAATTCGGGAGCTTGTTGCTGCAATGCAACAGTGTTGGCTTTACCTCGAGTGGGCGAAGCGCTAGACGCGCATTTACTTGAAAACATGGGAGATGTCCCCCCGATTAACTTTCCGGTGCCCAGCGCCCCGGGGAGGGAGCGGTCGTGGCCTGCTGCCAGAACGTCCAGAGGGGAGGGGCCGAGGCACGGTTCGGGAGATCATGTCATGTATAAGCTTGGAATTGGATATCGTGCCGGCATAGCGACGTTCGCGCTTGCCGCGGGACTCGCCAGCGTGCCGGCTCGGGCGCAAACCTCTCCGGCGGCAGCGGAAGCCTCGCCCACGGCAGCCGATATTGTCGTCACCGGCTCGCGCATCCGTCGCAATCCGCTCGATCAGGACAAGCCGGTCGTGACGGTCGACGACGCGGCAATCGCCCGTACCGGCCTCAGTTCGGTCGCCGACGTGCTGCAGCGGCTGCCGAGCGCCGCCGGCGGGCTCAACACCAAGGTCAACAACGCCGGCAACATCGGCGGTCCGCCCGACGGCACGGGGGTCAGCTCTGGCTCCGCCGAGATCGATCTCCGCTATCTCGCCGCGAAGCGCACCCTGGTGCTCGTCGATGGCCTGCGCTTCGTCAACGGCTCGGCCGCAGGCGGCATCCCGGCGTCCATCGACCTCAACGAACTGCCGACCAGCATGATCGACCGCGTCGAGGTGCTGCAGTCGGGCGCGTCGCCGCTCTACGGCTCGGACGCGATCGCCGGCGTAGTCAACATCATCACCAAGCAATCGCAGGTCGGCCTGCGCGCCTCGGCACAGTTCGGGACCTTTCGCCAAGGCGACGGCCACACCCAGAATTATGAGGTGAGCTACGGTATCCAGTCGCCGGCCACCGGTACCTCGGTCGTGTTCGGCGGCTATTACACCAAGCAGGAACCCGTCCGCACCGCGAACCGCGCGATCTCGCTTTACCCGACGCCCTATGCGACGAGCTGCCTCGCCGGCGGCTGCTCGAGCGCGATCCCGAACGGTCGCTACGACGTGCTCGGGCAGAGCCTGACGCTGATCGCTCCGGTGATCGGCCGCAACAGCGTCTATCCCACCGACTTCAGGAACTTTGTATCGGGGCAAGATTCGTTCGACTTCGCGCCCTATAATTATTTGCTCACGCCATCGGAGCGAGTCGGCGGCTTCCTGAACTTCAAGCAGGCGCTCGGCGATGACATCAACCTGCGCGCGAAGCTGGTCTACAACCATCGCCATTCGACCACCGAGGCGGCGTTCCTGCCGCTGTTCATCGGGCCCGACGCGGGCAACGGCAATCTGCTCGACACCATCTCGGTCGATGCGACCAATCCGTACAATCCGTTCGGTGTGACCCTGTCGTCGGGCGCAAACGGCACGACCGCCAATTATTCGACGATTCGCCGCCGCTTCGTCGAGGGCGGCCAGCGCATCTTCACACAGGACGTTGCCACTTTCTCTGGAACAGTGACGCTCGATGGCGTGCTCCATTTCGGCGAGCGCAAATTCTATTGGGACGTCAACGGCGTGGTCGGCATCAACGATGCGCACCAGCTGTTCACCGGCAACCTCAACGCCGCCAGGCTCGCACAGGCGCTCGGTCCGGTCGCCGGGTGCACCGGGGCGTGCGTGCCCTTCAACATCTTCGGCGGTGCCGGATCGATCACCAAGCCGATGCTCGACTTCGTGACGTTCGACGAGCGCGACAAGAGTCTGCAGCGCTTGTGGGACGTGACCGCCAACATCAGCGGTGACGTGTTCGACTTGCCGGCCGGTCCGGTCGGCGTCGCGCTCGGCTATGAGCATCGCAACCAACGTGCGAGCTATCACCCCGATCCGGTCATTGTCGCCGGGCTCGGTGCCGATGTGCCGACCAGCCCTGCCGTGGGTGGGTTCCACGTCGACGAAGTCTATGGCGAAATCCGGGTGCCGATCCTCGCCGGAAAGCCCTTCTTCGAAAAGCTCGAGCTCGACGGCGCCGTGCGGCATTCGGACTATTCGTCGTTCGGTGCGAACACCACCTTCACGGCTTCGGGCCTGTGGAAGCCGGTTCGGGATCTGCTGCTGCGCGGCGGCTATGCGGAGAGCTTGCGCGCGCCCAGCATCGGTGAGCTTTATGCCGGACCGTCACGCACCGACGCGACGATCAACGATCCGTGCACCAGTGCGCCCGGCGGCCTGTTCCTGACCAATGCCACCGTCCGCGCCAATTGCATCGCGCACGGGGTTCCGGCCAATGGCAGCTACAATGAACCAACCGGCGGCCAGCTCGGCGTCTTCTCGCAAGGTAGCACGGCGCTGAAGCCGGAGACTGCCATGACCTGGACTGCCGGCGGCGTGTACAGCCCGCGCTGGGCGCGCGACGGCGGCTGGGCGAGCGCGCTCAGCCTCGAAGTCAATTATTACAATATCCGGCTCAAGAATGCGATCGACTCGGTGCCGGCGACGCTCACGCTCGCACGCTGCGCGGTGAACAATGATCCGGTCAGCTGCGCGGCGATCAAGCGCACCGGGAGCGGAAGTATTGCCGGAATCAGCGCGACGCTGCTCAATCTCAACGCGATCAATACCGACGGCATCGACGCCACGTTGAACTATCGCTCGCAAAACTTCGCGGGCGGGACCGTCGGGCTCAACGCCAATGCGGCGTTCCTGCTCAAATATGACGAACTGCCCCCGTCGGATCTGAATGCCCCGACCCAGCACTGCGTCGGCACCGAACGCTGCCTCGCGACCGACCAGACGTTTCCGCGCTTCAAGGGCAACGCGACGATCGACTGGACGACCCGCACCTACGGCGTCTCGTTCACCGGCCGCTACATCAGCGGCGTCGACGAGAGCAACGGCAACCACATGGGCAGCACTTTCTATGGCGACATCCAGCTGTTCTATTCGCCAAACTTGATGGCCAATCGCTGGCGGCTCACGCTCGGCGTGAACAATCTGTTCAACAAGGCGCCGCCGGCGTGCTTCACTTGCGACGGCGCGAACTTCGATACCACCACTTACGACGTGCCGGGCCAATTTGGCTACGTCCGGCTGTCGTTCGGCTTCTGAGGTTGCGATCCTCCCCCGCTTCGCGGGGGAGGATTCCCGCGCTATGGCGCCGGGATGACCAACCTTCCCACCCCGCCGATCGCCGAACGCCGCCCGCACAGCGTCACTTATCACAACATCACCATCGACGACCCCTGGGCGTGGCTGCGCGACCCTGGCTATCCCGAAGTCACCGACAAGGACGTCCTGGCCTATCTCGAGGCCGAGAATGCCTATTTCGAGGCCGCGATGGCGCCCCACCGCCCGCTGGTCGACACTTTGTTCCAGGAGATGCGCGGGCGGATCAAGGAAGACGAGTCCACCGTTCCGCAGAAGGACGGCGACTGGTGGTATTGGACCGACTATGAAACCGGCGGCGAATATCCGCGCTATTGGCGCCGCCACGTCGACGGCGGCGAGGATCAGCTGATCCTCGACGAACCCGCGCTCGCCGCGGGCAAGGAATATTTCCGGCTGGGCGAACTCAGCATCAGCCCCGACGGGCGGCTGATGGCCTATGCCGTCGACGACAATGGCTCGGAGCGGTTCGAAGTCCGCGTCAAGGATCTCACGACCGGCGAAATGCTGCCGGACGTCATCCCCGGCATGCTCTCGTCGATCGTGTGGACCGCCGACTCGAAAGGCTTCCTCTATGGCCTCGCCAACGAGCATTGGCGCACCGACAATGCGCGCTGGCACAAGCTCGGCGAGCCGATCGAGGCGGACGTGGAATTGTTCCACGAAGCCGACGAAGGCTTTCGCGTCAGCGTCGGCGAGACTCAGTCCCGCAAATTCATCACGATCAGCACCGGCGACCATGTCACCAGCGAAGTCTGGCTGTTGCCGGTCGACAATCCCGCCGCCCCGATGCTGTGCGTCGCGCCGCGCCAGGCGGGCCGCGAATATGACGTCGAAGAGCATGACGGCACGCTGTTCATCCATACCAACGATACGCACACCAATTGGCGGCTGGTCACGGCGCCGGTCGAACGACCCGGCGAATGGACCGAGCTGATCGCCCCATCGGCGCATTTCTACATGACCGGCGTCACCACTTTCGCCGACTTCTTCGTGGTCGAAGGGCGCGACGACGGCTTGGACCAGATCGCGATTCATCGCTATGATTCGGCGATCGCGCCGGTCCGGATCTTGTTCCCCGAACCGAGCTATTCCGCCGGGCTCGGCGATAACCCCGAATATGCGGTGACCAAGATCCGGCTCGGCTATGAGTCGATGGTCACACCTGCCGCCGTGCAGGATTACACGATCGCCACCGGCGCGCTCGATACGCTCAAGGTCCAGGAGATCCCGAGCGGCTATGATCGCAGCAAATATGCAACCGAACGGCTCAAGATCCGCGCGCGTGACGGCACCGAAGTGCCGGTTTCGATCGTCTATCCACGGGGCTTTCCGCGTGACGGGTCGGGAAAGCTCTATCTCTATGGCTATGGCGCCTATGGCCTGGCGATCGCTCCAAGCTTCAAGACCAACCGCATCTCATACCTCGATCGCGGCATGGCGTTCGCGATCGCGCACATCCGCGGCGGCGACGATCTCGGCCAGCAATGGTATCTCGACGGCAAGCTTGAGAAGCGCACCAACACGTTCAACGATTTCGTCGATTGCGCGCGCGGGCTGATCGAGCGCGGTTTCACTTCTGCCGGCCAGATCGCAATCGCGGGCGGTTCGGCGGGCGGCGAGCTGATGGGTGCGGTGATCAACTCCGATCCCGAGCTCTGGGGCGCAGTGATTGCCGACGTGCCGTTCGTCGACGTGCTCAACACCATGCTCGACGCCAGCCTGCCGCTCACTCCCGGCGAATGGCCCGAGTGGGGCAATCCGATCGAGGATCCTAAGGCGTTCGATCTGATCCGTTCCTATTCGCCTTACGACAATGTCCGCGCACAGGCCTATCCGCCGCTGTTCATCTCTGGCGGCCTCAACGACCCGCGCGTGACCTATTGGGAGCCGGCCAAATGGGCAGCAAAGCTGCGCGCAACGAAGACCGACGACAATATCCTGCTGCTCAAGACCAACATGGGTGCCGGGCACGGCGGCAAGTCGGGCCGCTGGGAAAGCCTCAAGGAAACCGCTGAGGAAGCCGCATTCGTGCTGTGGCAGTTGGGCGTGGCGGAATAGTCCGCGTACAGAGGAAAGAAGTTTGATTTCACGCGGAGGTGCGGAGGTCGCAGAGTCTGACGTATTTGTGCGAATCGCGCGCAATCCCGATGGCGTTCGCAGGCCGTGTGCCGTGAGGGTCGCCGCTTCCGCGGGAACGCAAACCTCCGCGACCTCCGCGCCTCCGCGTGAACCAAGAAAGTCCTTGGATGCGCGGCTCTCCCGCTCCCCCTGGGAGAGCCGCGCATGCCGTTCTCGCGTGGCGGCGGAACGGCGAGGGCCAACGCGTCGTCATCTCCGATCGCGTGGTCGGTCCGGAACAGGGACAGGCCAAGTGCTAGCAAAAAGGATAGGAGGTGGCGCCTCAGCAAAACAGCGGAGGGTGGCCCGTTTTTTGTGCAACGCATGTTGCACAAAATACTTCCGCATCGCGGGCTCGCTGCGCCACCTTCGCCGATCGAACACGCCGCTCGTAACGCCTCATTCGCGATGCGCACACAATAGGACCAATCCGGATAAATATTTTATCCGAAATGAATATTGCGGACGATCCGTCAGCGATTGTCGAGCTCAGTGCGCACCGCTGCCAGCCCGTGCCCCGTGCTGCGATAGGGTGGGTCGAGTTTGCTCGAGATTAGCCGAGCGTTTGAGCGGTCGCTCAGCGGGCAGCAATCTCCGGCATGATCCCTTCGGGAAGGAGCTTCGCGGCGACGCAAGCCGCGACGCGTGCCTCCGAGTCAAACCCTAAGGTATGAATCCGAAAGGGATTCCGCCTGAATTGCCGATGGACCGCGTTCGCGCGAGTGCGCGACCATGCACCAGCATGACTGCATGAAGCGTCGGCTGCTCTATGCCGCCAGCCAGGCCTATGAGCCCGAGCTCGAGACGATGGGCCGCACCGTCGGCTGGAGCGAGCGGCCGATCACCGTCACGCGCGAAGTGGAGGGCAGGCCAATCGATCTCGCGTTGGTCGGCCCGGTCGACGAAGGCGTGGTGGTCGCGTTCCGCGGCTCGCTGCCCCCGTTCTTCGCAGGCCGCCATGATGGCTGGAGGGTGCTGCTCGACTGGCTCGCGGACGACTTGGCGCTATGCGTCGAGGAGCGCACCTATCCGGGTGGCGTCCATCTGGGCTTCGCCGAAGCGATGCAACGGCTGTGGCACGACGCCGACGGGCTCCCCGGGGTACGCCGTGCCGTGCAGCATTTCCTCGATGCCGGCACGCCGCGCCATCTGTTCGTCACAGGCCACGGCAAGGGCGGCGCGCTCGCCAATCTGTTCGCCTGCCGCGCGGCGGGCCTCGCCGACTGGCGCGACATGGGGATAAGCGTCGCGACGATCGCCGCCGCACGCGTCGGTGACGGTGCCTTCGCGCGCGCCTATGCCAAGTCGCGGATCGTGTGTCTCCGGTACGAGGTGCCGGGTGATCCGATCCCGCATCTGCCGCCGAGCGCCAAAGGGCCCGCCTGGGCGCTAGCGTTGGCGCGCGCTGCCTTTCCATTGCTCGAGACGCAGGATTATCACTCGGTCGGGGTCGCAATGGCCGCGCCCGAGGCGACCGGCGGCGTCACCGCGCGGCTGCGCCAGCTCGACGCCACGATTCGGAGCGGGGTGCTCGACTGGAACGCGCTCACGCCGTCGCTGGTCGCCGCGCACGCGATCTGCCCGAAGTCGGGGTACGATCGGCTGATCTGCTCGGGCGAAACCGATGGCTGCAGCCATGGCGAAACCGCCCCGTCGCGGACTGGTGGCTGGAAGAACGCCGCCTGACCGGGTCGGTCGCGAAGAGTCGCGCGCGATCCCGGCACCGAGCATGATTCCGCGACGCAACTGGACAAGGCCGGGCTGCGGCGGCATTTCCCCAGCCACGTCCGAGCGGCGTGGGCTCGGAACGCCTCGAGACCATGTCGCCGGCGGCTGCAGCCTCGGGAGCAATTCTTGTTCGACCGAATCCGGAAGCAATGGGAACGGCACGCCTTTGTCCTCGCGAGCGCGCCGACCTGGCTTTTCGCGGCATGCATTCTCGCTCTGATCGCGGCGCGATTTCTGCTCGCGGCGCCGGACAATGATTGGGGCGCGGCGGGTCTCGTCGACGCCGATCGCGTCCTGCACGGTCAGCCGTTGTTCCAGGATCCTGCCACGGGCCGTCCGACCTGGATGTACGGCCCCGGCCAAATCTGGCTGAACGCGGCGCTGTTCGCGGCAACCGGGCCGTCGATCGTCCTGCCGCGGCTACTTTCGTTGGCGGCCAGTCTTGCGACGATCACGCTGGCGACGCTCGTCGCCCGGCGCTGGCTGCCGCGCCGATGGCAGATGCTGGCGATCGCGAGCTTCATCCTGATCGACGGCAAGGTGATCGCGTTCGGTTCGACCAAGCCCGATGCGCTGGCGCTGCTGTTTGCGGTGGCAGGCCTGCTGACCTGCTTCCGCCCGGGTTTGTTTCGCGCGTTGCTGGGCGGCGCACTGATCGCCGTTGCAACTCTGATCAAGCAGACAGCGCTCATAGCGATCGCGGTGCCGCTGTTCGCGTTGATGACCGAAGCGCGCTGGCCCTCGGTGAAGCAACTCGCGGGCGCACTGATTCCGATTGTTCCGGTCGCCGCGATGCTCGCTGTGATGCGCTTCGTCGTGCCGTTCGCCTGGTTCTATTTCATCGTAGTTCCCGGCCAATATTCCGGTGACATCGCCTATCGGACATTCGCGCTGCTGCTGCTCCAGATGATCGGCGGCGCGACGGGCTTATGGGTAGCTGGCGTGTTGCTTCTGCGTACCGCGCCACCCGCAGTCGATCCGGAGCTGCTGCGGCGGCTTCGCTGGGCCGCTTGTGCTTTCGCCCTGACGCTGCTCAGCGGAACCCTCGGCTATGCCAAATTCGGCGGCGGCATCAATTCGTTGATGCCCGCTTGGTTTGCGATGCTCGTGCTGTTCTGGCTGCTGGTCGCCGCGCTCCACGAAGCGCCGGGGTCCGCCATTGCCCGGCCTGGCGTGATGACGGTCCTGGCGCTGTCCGTTGCGGCGATGTTGGTCCCGAATGAGCCCGTGCTCGCGACGATCGATCAGCTCAGGGCGGGCGCGCGCGCGAGCTATTTGGAAACGCTCGCTCGGGTAGGTGCGCTGCACGGTTCGGTGTTGTCGCCGGGCGATCCCTCGATCACCCTGCTCACGCGCCGCCAATATGATCGGAGCGTCTGGCTCGATCTCGATGTCATGAAATGGCCGGCCGCACTTCCAATGGAGCGTCTCGAACGCGACTATTCCGCCGATTATATCGTGACGAGCCTGACGGACGAAGTTCCCAAGCTGCGCCTTCTCGAACGCGGCTATCGTCCGATCTGGTCCGGTTGGACGTACACGATCTGGTCCCGTTCCTCGCCGAAAACTGCAGGCCATCCATCGGCGGGGGGAAGCTGAAACTCATTCGGCCCCGCGCCGCGCGGCGAAGCGCGTGCTACCGCTTTTCCCAGACCAGCACGACGCTCTTGCCGAGCCAACGCCCGACCAGCGGGTCGAGCAATCGCGAAGCGGGCACCAGCCATTTGTCCCACAGCTGTACCTGCGCCGGCGTCGGCATCGACTGCCGCAGTGCAAGCTTGTTGGCGAGCGAAGCGAGCATGCCCACCGAATCGAGATAGAATGCCTTGCGCTCGATGAGTCCGGGGCCGGCCGACCGCCGTAGCGACGATTTGGTGTGACGCCGATAATGACCGATTGCGCTGTCGAATGGCGTGAACAGGAACTGCCACGCCGGGCACAATGCCACGACTCGGCCGCCCATCCGGAGCCTGGCTACGGCTTCGCGCAGCTCGGCCGCTTCGTCGGCGATGTGCTCGAGCACATCGATATAAAGGATCGTGTCGAAGCGAGGCTCGGGCGGAAAGTCGGCGAGTACGCCATGATGCACGTTCACCGGCTGCGGCGCGGGAAGACCGGGCGCCTCCGCCGATAATATGCCGAACATCGCCCCGTCGGGTTCGATGCATGTCCAGCGCCTGGCCTGGGGCGCGGTGGCCAGCGTGCGCGTGGTTGCGCCGATTCCAGCCCCCACTTCGGCGACATCGCCCGAGATGAACGGCGCGAGGACGTCGTGCAGATAGTCCTTCCACTGCGTCGCCGCTGCGAACAATTCGAGTTCGCTGCCGACATAGTCGATAGCCGTGCCCGCCCCTGGCGTGGCAGTCACGCTTTCCGCCATCAGCCCGCTGCCGCGCGCAAATGGTCGGGGGCTGTGGGATAGAGCGTGTAGATTCGCTCGATCTGCAGTGATGCGAACGCTTTCGGCGCGCTTTGAAACGACGATCGATTGCTCAGCTGCAGGAACGCGATCATCACCGGCATCATGATTGCCTGCAGACTGACCAAAGTCGCGAAGCCGATGACTGTCGTCGTCCATCCCGGGATCGCCAGATCGGTCAGGAAACGTATGCCCAGCACCGTCAATATGCCCAGCAGCGAGAGCATGAACAGTGTCAGGCTGGCGAGCAGAATGCGGACGAACACCGTGTCCGAGAACACGGAAATTGCTCCGAGCCCATGCGTCACCAGCGCGACGAAGTTCATCTTCGACTGGCCGGCATAGCGTCGGCCGCGCGCCGTCGGCACCAGCGTATAGGGTATCTTCGAGTGGATCAGCGTGGCGGCGAAGTTGTTCCATAAATTCTGATTGTGCACCAATTGCAAAAGGTGCTGCCGGTTCAGGACGCTGAAATTGCCAAAACTGATTCGTCGCCCGGTGAGCAGCCGGAAGATGCAGGTATAGGCAAAATAGAACAGCTTGAAGCCGATACCTTCGCTTCGACGGCGGCGTTGCGCCACCAGTGCGGTTTCCGGCTGCGCGTAAATCAAATCGATCATCTGTTTCAGTTCGGTGGGCCGATCCTCGCCGTCAGCGTCCATCACGGCGACGAAATCGCCGGCGTCCGCGCTGTCCGCCTTTTCGACCAACCCGATCGCGATCGCGCGCTGATGGCCGACGTTGACCGCTAGCCGGATCACTTCGACGTGCTCTATGCTTCCGGAAACCCCGGTTGCAGCCGGCTTCGCAATCGAGCAATCGTCGACCGCCGTGACGCGGATGCAATATTCCGGGGCTGGCATGGTGGCTTCGATTTCGCGCAGGAGATGCGCGAAGGATTCCCAATCGTTGTAAACCGGCGTGATGATCGTGAACCGCTTGCGATCCCGCATTCGATGGATCCCCATTCGCGTCGCCATTGATTGTCGGCACCGGCAAAGGTCGAGCGGCAACGAATAGAAGGCGAACTCGGCGCTTTGGCCGAACAGCGCTTATCGTGAAGCGCACTCCCCTGCAATTGCGCACCGGAGGTGCCACCGATTGTGGCAAGGACGGTTCCGGTATCAGCCGACAGTTTCCCTCGCGTGGGCCCACGCCGCCCCGGTCGCGCGCGCGACCGCGAGCGTGTCGACATATTGCTGGAAGCCGACTGCCTTGCCGTCCTTGACGCGCCAGACATGCGCGACTTGCGGGTTCATCGCCTGGCGCGTGCCGTTATGCGTCGCGCGATAGCGTCCGAGCATCACGATCGTGTCGCCGGCATCGAGCAGTTCGATATCCTCGACTGCGAAACCGTCCCAGTCGACACCCAGCCGCGCAAACACGCCGGCCAGCACTGCGTCGGGGCCTTGGTATGGATTGCCGTCGGCATAGGGGAAATTCTCGGCCTCGTTCCACACGATGTCGGGCGCAAAAGCCGCGAGCACCGCCGGCACGTCGCCGCTGGCAAAGGCGGCATAGAGATTGCGGATCAGCATGAGATTCTCGGACATCGGCTCTCCCTTTCGTTGAATTGGATCGTGTCTACCGCCTTACTTCCCCGGCGGACGCCGGGGCCCAGATGCGAGCAGCTGGATGCTGGGTCTCGACCCTCGCCGAGCAAGCTCTAACGCAGATACGCGACGCGCGCTGGAATAGATGCACCCGAGGCGCCAAAGCTCAACCGAAGGCGAAGCGCTCCAACACCCACCGCCAGATCGTGCCGTCCTCCGGATCCTCGACCGTCTCCGTCTGTACGAACCCCAGCCGCGTCAGCACCGCGGTCGAAGCATTCACCTCCGGGAGCGTATGCGCCAACACTCGCTCGACCTCAGGCTCGGCAAACGCGCGATCGACCATCGCCCGCGCCGCTTCGGTCGCCAGTCCATGTCCGCGATAGCCTGGCGCCAGCGTATAGCCGATCTCGACCGCGCCGTCCGCCGGCGCGCCCTTGTACCCGCCAAGCCCGATCAACGCGACGTCGGCACGATGCACGAACCAATAGGTGCACCAGGTGGAAGGCTCATAATCCGGGGGCAGCGTCTCCGCCATTTGCGCAAGCGCTTCGCGCGCGGCGTCGAAGCCCAGCCATTCGGGAGCGGGTCTGACGCCAAGCAGGGCGCCAAGCGCGGACTCATTGGTCGCGAGCGCGTCGAAATGCGCGCGGCTCGCCGGGATCAGATCGAGGCGTGACGATCCGAGCATCTTGCCCGTCAGCGTCCTACTCCGCAGCGATCCCCGCCTGCTTGAACATATCATCCCCCTGCGGATCGCCTTCGTTCGCCGCCTTCGACGCTTTCGCCTTCTGCCGCTTGTCGAAGCTATCCCACACGTCGTTCCAGTTCCCCCGCGTCGCCGCCTTCGAATATTCGGTCGCGCGGGTCTCGAAGAAATTGGCGTGCTCCACGCCGTTGAGCAGCGGAGTGAGCCAGGGGAGGGGGTGCTCGTCGATCATGTAGATCGGCTTGAGCCCCAGCTGGCCGAGCCGCCAGTCGGCGATGTAGCGGATGTATTTCTTGATCTCGCGCGGTGTCATCCCCGGCACCGGGCCCATTTCGAACGCCAGGTCGATGAACGCATCCTCGAGCCGGACCGTGGTCTGGCACTGGTCCATGATGTCGTCCTTGACCGCTTTGGTCAGGCAGTCGCGCTCCTTGACAAAGGCGTGGAACAGCCGCGTGATGCCTTCGCAGTGCAGGCTCTCGTCGCGCACCGACCAGCTGACGATCTGGCCCATGCCCTTCATCTTGTTGAAGCGCGGGAAGTTCATCAGCATCGCGAAGCTCGCGAACAGCTGCAGCCCCTCGGTGAACCCCCCAAACATCGCCAGCGTCCGCGCGATATCCTCGTCGGTATCGACCGTGAACCGCTGCAGATAGTCGTGCTTGTCCTTCATTTCGGCATATTCGAGGAACATGCCATATTCGCTCTCGGGCATGCCGATCGTGTCGAGCAGGTGCGAATAGGCCGCGATGTGCACCGTCTCCATGTTCGAGAAGGCGGCGAGCATCATCTTCACTTCGGTCGGCTTGAACACGCGCCCGTATTTCTCGTGATAGCAATCCTGCACTTCCACATCGGCCTGAGTGAAGAAGCGGAAGATCTGCGTGAGCAGGTTGCGCTCGACCGAGTCGAGCTTCTGCGCCCAGTCGCGGCAATCCTCGCCCAGCGGCACTTCCTCGGGCATCCAGTGGATCTGCTGCTGGCGCTTCCAGAACTCATAGGCCCAGGGATATTCGAAGGGCTTATAGGTCTTGCGAGCTTCGAGAAGCGGCACGGGTGGACTCCTTCGAACGGAACGGGAACGTTAGCCGATATAGGGGAAGCTAGGCCGTTGCGCCACAATGTCTAGCGCGAGCTTGCCACTATCCACAGCAAATCGCCGGTGCGCGCGCCGAAGCCTCGGCCCGGGGCCGTGACGAACGCAAGGACAGTTCCACGAACACGAAAACGCCTTGCCCGACGGGGGTCGAGCAAGGCGCCGCCGATGGAGAGTCCGGCAGTTAAAGGATGAAATCGCTCGCGATCAGCGGAGTGGTCTTCACGCCGTTCACGCGCAACGCCATGTCCGCAACGCCGTCGCCGTTGAGATCGCCCGACACTTCCCAATAGCCCGAGGTGTTCCACACGCTGCGCAACTCGCCGGCGTGCTTGGAGAAGGCGTTGCTGTTGATGAAGGTGAAGGCCTCGTTGGTCGTCTTGGTGAGCAGGTTGGAGTCGATCGCCGACATGTCGATCTTGTCGAGCTGCGAGCGGTTGAAATCGACGATCGTGTCCGAGGTCGCGATCGTCGCGGCGAGATCGCCGGCGTTGAAGCGGAAGGTGTCCGCGCCGAGGCCGCCGGTCAGCGTGTCTTTGCCCGCGCCGCCGATCAGCACGTCGTTCTCAGTGCCGCCGTTCATGATGTCGTTGCCGGCACCGCCGGTGACAACGTCGTTGCCGGCGCCGCTGTTGATCGTATCGTCGCCGGCGCCGCCGTCGATGATGTTGCCCATGTTGTTGCCGGTGATGATGTTGTTGCTGGCGTTGCCGGTGCCGTTCAGTGCGGTGCCCGTCAGCGTGAGATCTTCGATATTGGCCGAGAGCGTGAAGCTCGCGCCTGCGTAGACCTTGTCATAACCCTCGCTGGCGTTCTCGACGATCTGGTCGTTGGTGCTGTCGACGATATAGGTATCGTTGCCCTTGCTGCCGACCATCACGTCGTTGCCCAGGCCGCCGTCGATGCGGTCGTCGCCTGCGCCACCGTAGATGGTGTTGTCGAGACCATTGCCCCCGGTTGAGAAATTGCCGGTGCCGGTGAACCGCAGTATTTCGACGTTGGCCGGCATGTAATAGCTATTGAGCGTCGTATTGATCGTGTCCGTGCCGGCGGTCGCAGCTTCGGCGACCGAATCACCCGTATTTTCGACATAATAGGTGTCGTTGCCCAGGCCACCCACCATGCGATCCGCGCCGAGTCCGCCGTTGAGGACGTCGTCGCCGGCCCCGCCGGTAATCACGTTGTTGAGCGCGTTGCCGGTGCCGGTGAAGTTGCCGGTGCCGATAAAGGTCACGTTTTCGACGTTGGCGCCTGGCGTATATTGGCCGAGCGAGGTGTTAACCAGGTCGGTGCCCTCATTGAGGTTCTCGGTCACTACGTCGCCGGCATCTTCGACATAATAGATGTCATTGCCCGCACCGCCGATCATAGTATCCGCGCCGGTGCCGCCGTCGATCGTATCGGCGAGGCCGCCGCCGGTCAGCGTGTCGTTGCCGGCGCCGCCGTAGAGCTTGTTCGAGACCGTCGCACCGCCGGTGATCACGTTGTCGTAGGTGTTGCCGGTGCCGGTGAACGACTGGGTCCCGGTGTAAGTGAGGTTGATGCCCGCGTCGGCCAGCGTGAAGTTGTTGAGCCGCGTCGAGATGCTGGTTGTCGCCGACTTGGCGGTCAGGCCGTTCTGCCGCTCCTGGAGCAGCGCGTCGTAGCGCGAGCTGGAGGTCTGGTAGATATCGTCGAGCACGCCCCAATAGCCGTATTTGCTGTTGGTGCCGACATCATCGAACGCGACCATCTGGGTTCCGCCCGCCGCGAAGAAGGCGTCGGTCATAGACTTGTACAGATCGCCCATTCGCGGATCGTTCATCAGCGCGCCGATGAACGCGAGCATCGTCGGCTGATCGGCCGCGGCATAACGATCGGCGGTAATGTGCGCGCCGCCCTCATAGGCCACCAGGTCGAGACCATAGTTCTGCGCGATCGCGTAGAGGTCGGCCAGCGAATTGGCGAGCGCCTTGATGCTGCTATCCTGCGAGAGCGTGCCGCCATTGGCGAGATAGTTGAACGCCGCATCGACGCCGGTCGAGCCGGATTTCGCCCAGCCCAGGATCGTCGCCTGGTCGGTAGCGTTGCCTCCCATCAGCGTGTTGCCGAAATAGGTGGTCACGGCCAGCTCGTCGAACAGGCTGGAAACACTGCCCGCATTCGCTCGGCTCGCGCCGTCGAAGATGTATTTGTAAGCGCTGGTCGCTCCGGACTGCTGCGCGACCACCATCTGCAGCCGCGGGTCGGTTCCGAACACTGCATTGCCGATCGCGGCGAT
>Ga0068861_100000008_pt1 | contig 85041 bp, 78 predicted proteins | sample KBSSwiS42_FD_66593 | JGI IMG/M metagenome (GOLD analysis project Ga0068861, IMG submission 66593) | Switchgrass rhizosphere microbial communities from Kellogg Biological Station, Michigan, USA - KBS Switchgrass S4-2 | ecosystem: Host-associated > Plants > Roots > Rhizosphere > Soil ...
CGGTTTAGCCTTTGGGAAGCGGACAGCGCAAACGCCTGAGCGTCCGGGCCACCGGGTTATGATGCTTCCCATGCGGGTTGAGGCGGCGCCCCTAGCCGATTGGCGCGCGCGAATCAAGCACTTGACGATGGAACATTAACGGAACATACAGCATACAGAACGCGACCTTGAAGCTTTCGGCTGTCGGAGCGCGTTCGTATTGGATCCCTTCGGGCAATGCCCGCCGTCAAAGGATGTCGCGAAGATGGTCATGTTCCTCGGTACCGCGCTGTTCCTCGCCACCATCGGCATCGCGTTGTGGGCAATTGCTAGCACGGTGATCGGCGCGCTTCCGCGCATCACGCAGGTGCTGAGTGAACTCGCCCCTGCCCCTGCGGCTGGCGGCGCGCTGGCGCCTGCCCGTCTCGCCGTTCGTCGCTAAACCGCGGCCTTAAACCACGGCCTCGCCGGCCGGGCTGCGCAGGCGGCGGATTCGGCGGTAGTTGCGGATGCTGAACGGCAGCGTCGCGAGATAGAGCAACGAAAGCGCCGCCAGCGTCGGCCAAGGCGCGGAAAAGAGCGCAGCGGCGAGCACGACGAGCACGGCAATCGCTTCGAATCGGATATTATGCCGCAGCCTGAGCGACGACCAGCTAAAGGTCGCCAGGCTCGATATCATCAAGAACGCGACGAAAGCGACCCATGGCAGCACGAACACCGGGTTGCGCAGGATCGGAAGCTCGAGCCAGATCCACAGATAGAGCGGGAGCATTGCCAATGCAGCACCGGCGGGTGCCGGGATGCCGGTGAGAAAACCGGCGGACTTGTGCGGCTGCTCGGCCAAGTCGATGCGCGCGTTGAAGCGCGCGAGGCGCAGCGCGCAGAACACCGCATAGACCAAAGCGACGATCCACCCGAGCCGCGCGATTTCGTGGAGCGACCACAAATACAGGATCAGCGCAGGCGACACGCCGAACGAGATCGCGTCGGCGAGGCTGTCGAGCTCGGCGCCAAACCGGCTCTCGCCGCGCACCATGCGCGCGATGCTGCCGTCGATGCCGTCGAGCACGGCCGCCAGCAGCACCATCAGGACTGCAAATTCCCATTGCTCCGAGATCGCGAAGCGGATGCCGGTCAGCCCCGAGCAGAGCGCAAGCGAGGTGACGGCGTTCGGCGCGATCGCGCGCAGGGGAATGCCGCGTTCGCGCACACGATTGCTGGCGCGGCGGCGCGGCGGCCTCATCGCGGAATCGTCGGGTTCGGCATCATTGGGCGACGCCGGTCGCGGCACTCGCTCCCAGGCGCGCTATGATCGTCTCTCCCGCGACGCTGCGCTGTCCGAGCGCGACCTGGCAACCATAATCCGGCGGCAGATAGACGTCGACGCGGCTGCCGAACCGGATCAGCCCGATTCGCTGGCCGGCGGCGACCATGTCTCCCGGCTTGACGAAGCTGACGATGCGCCGCGCGACCAGCCCGGCGATCTGGGTGAAGGCGATGCGCCGGCCATCGCGATCCTCGACGATCACGTGCTGACGTTCATTTTCCTCGCTCGCCTTGTCGAGATCGGCGTTGAGGAACTTGCCCGCGATATAGATCACCTGGACGATCGTCCCGGCGATCGGCGTGCGATTGATGTGGACGTCGAACACGCTCATGAAAATCGACACGCGCGTCAGCGGTTCCTCGCCGACACCATTCGCGCCGCGCAGCTCCGGGGGGAGCGGCACCTGCTCGATCATCGTGATCAGGCCGTCGGCGGGGGCGACGATCAGCCCCTCGCCTTGCGGCGTGACGCGTATGGGATCGCGGAAGAAGGCGGCGACCCACAAAGTCAGACCGATCAGCGGCCAGGTCAGGAACTTCCAGCTCAACAGCCAGGCGACCCCGACGAGCCCCGCCGCAATGAGGATATATTTATTCCCCTCGGGGTGAACGGCGGGGACGCGCCACTTGACGGTCGAGGTTCCGACCTCGGGCTTTTTGAGGGCAGGCATCGTCGGTCGTGTAGCGGTGTTGCGCAGATGAGACAATGTACGCGAGGAGATTGGCTCCGCGCTCTGCTGGGTGCGGTGCTATCCGAGGAAGTTGCTCAGCACGTCGGGATGGAATGCCCAGCCGGCGAAGCCGCACAGCCCCATGAACGCGCCGAATGCGCCGAACGCCCAGCCCGCCACGAGCAGCGGGAAGCTTTCGGCAAGTGCCGCCACCGCGGCGAGCGAGATCGCGGTCTCGATCAGAGCCTCGCTCGCGTCGAACTGGTCATCGTGGACGTTGAGCGCGTCGTAGCGGTCGGCGAGCGCCTCCGCCTCCGCTTTCAATTTGGGGGACTCCACCTTGTATTTGGCGATGTCGGCGTCGAGGTTTGCAAGCGTCTTCGTCGCCGCGTCCGAGGGGTTCGCGCCGGCGATCAGCACGATCTCCGCGCGCGAGGTCTCGGCGATATGCGACTTGGTACGCGTCGCCTGATACTCGCCCCAGCGGTCGACCGAATCCGCCTTGGCCTGCTGCATCGCCTGGACGAGATTGCCGTCCTTGATGTTGCACAACCCCATCACGACGCTCAGCACGACGACGGTGATGGCGACCATCGCGTTGAGCCGTTTGTTTTTCGCTTCGGCACTGACTTCGATTTCCATCGCTGCACTTCCTCGCTCGCCGGCACATATTGGCTGGGGCCGATGCCGCGTCACAAGTGAATGCCGCGTTTACCGTCCGCGTTAGCGCGCGCTTCAGCAAAGGGTGCGATACTGGCGCAGAGCATCAATGGCTCTTGGAGAGGAGTCTGGGCCCATGGCCGGCCAAGCACTCGTGCTGAAGTCATTCGGCGAGAAACCGGAGACGGTGGGACGGCGCAACGAGCGCCGCGTCGTGTGGTTCAGGCGCGGCACGGCGTCTCTCGACGGCACGAGCGCGGCGGAAGTGATGCTGAACGACCTGTCGCAGACCGGATGCTGCCTCTCGTCGAACGGCGCGTACGCGGTCGGCGACCGGCTCGAACTGCGCTTCCCGAATTTGCCGGTGTGCTGGGGGGAAGTGATGTGGGTCCGCCAGGATGCCCTGGGTTGCCATTTCGACACGCCGCTAGAGGCCAAACAGGTTCGCGCGCTCACGCTCGCAGCTTTCTGAGCCGTACCGCCCGCTATCCGCGGTTCCGCGAATCGCGGTTGGCCGCAACTACCTCATCGAAACCGCTGCCGCACCGCGATCAAATATTGCGGCTCTCGCGCGCGCACTTCCGAGACGATCTCGCCCACGTGCGGAGAAGGCGTTTTGCTCGACGGACTCGATAAAGGGCGTTGAGCCCGACGCAGCGCGCTTTGACATAAATAGGCGTCGGAGGCCGAGAGCGATTTCACCGCCTCCCGCAGTTGATCCCCTGTCGGCTTCCTCCTAGACGCACCCCACATCCATCAGGCACGAAAGCGGGAATATGGCGAAGATCAAGGTGAAGACGCCGGTCGTGGAGATCGACGGCGACGAAATGACGCGGATCATATGGCAATGGATCCGCGAACGCCTGATCCTCCCCTATCTCGACATCGACCTCAAATATTACGATCTGTCGGTCGAGAAGCGCGACGAGACCAACGACCAGATCACGATCGATTCGGCGAACGCGATCAAGCAATATGGTGTCGGCGTAAAATGCGCGACGATCACGCCCGACGAAGCGCGCGTGAAGGAATTCGATCTCAAGGAGATGTGGAAGTCGCCCAACGGCACGATCCGCAACATCCTGGGCGGCGTGGTGTTCCGCGAGCCGATCGTGATCTCGAACGTGCCGCGACTGATCCCGGGCTGGACCAAGCCGATCGTGGTCGGCCGTCACGCGTTCGGCGATCAGTATCGCGCAACCGACTTCCGCGTGCCTGGCCCCGGCAAGCTGCGGCTGGTGTTCGACGGCGACGATGGCCAGGTGATCGACCGCGAAGTGTTCAAATTCCCCGCCGCCGGCGTGGCGATGGCGATGTACAACCTCGACGAGTCGATCCGCGATTTCGCGCGTGCCTCGATGAACTATGGCCTCAATCTCAAATGGCCGGTGTATCTCTCGACCAAGAACACCATCCTCAAGGCCTATGACGGCCGGTTCAAGGACATCTTCGAAGAGGTTTTCGAGACTGAATTCAAGGACTTGTTCAAGGAAGCGGGCATCGAGTATCAACATCGCCTGATCGACGACATGGTCGCGTCGGCGCTCAAGTGGCACGGCGAATTCGTATGGGCGTGCAAAAATTATGACGGCGACGTCCAGTCCGACCAGGTCGCGCAGGGCTTCGGTTCGCTCGGCCTGATGACCTCGGTGCTGATGACGCCGGACGGCAAGACGATCGAAGCCGAGGCTGCGCACGGCACGGTCACGCGTCACTATCGCCAATTTCAGCAGGGCAAGGCGACCTCGACCAATCCGATCGCGTCGATCTTCGCCTGGACCGGCGGGCTCAAATATCGCGGCAAGTTCGACGGCACGCCGGACGTGACGCGCTTCGCCGAGACGCTCGAGCGAGTCTGCATCGAAACGGTCGAAAGCGGCAAGATGACCAAGGATCTCGCGATCCTGATCGGTCCCGAGCAGGCGTGGATGACGACCGAGCAATTCTTCGAAGCAGTGCGGGTGAACCTCGAGGACGCAATGGGCAGCTGGGCCTGATTTGCGAAGCGGTTGGGGCGTCGAATTGCCTCAACCGCAGTCCGGCGGCCACTGCACGACCCTTGGGCTTCGGCGCATGACAAGCGCGGACATTGGCGTCACAGTGGCACCATGCTCGACCTCGGCAATAGCGGCTTCAGCGATGCGCTTGTAATATTGGGCGCCGCGGGTGTCGTGATCCCGGCGTTCGCGCGATTTCGCATCAGCCCGGTGATCGGGTTCATCCTGGTCGGAGCTCTGGTGGGCCCGGTCGGGCTCGGGGCGCTGGTCGGTGCCCATCCCTGGCTCTATTACGTCACCATCTCCGACCCCCACAGCATCGAACCGTTCGCCGAGTTCGGCATCGTGCTGCTGTTGTTCACGATCGGTCTCGAACTGTCGTTCAAGCGGCTCTGGGCGATGCGCGGGCTGGTGTTCGGCCTGGGCGCGGCCGAACTGTTCTGTTCGGCGCTCGTGCTCGCCGCCGGGCTCTACGCGCTCGGCGGGAGCGGTATCGGCGGCGCTATCGGCATTGGCCTGGCACTGACCCTCTCGTCAACTGCCCTGGTCATTCCGATTGCCGGCACCGAAAGCGCGGTTGGACGCGCCGCATTCGCGATGCTGTTGTTCGAGGATCTCGCGCTCGTGCCGATCCTGTTCCTGCTCGCCGCGTTCGGCCCGACTGGCGGTGGGTTTGCCGCGATGGGCTGGGTATTGTTCAAAGGCGTGGCCACTGTCGCCGCGCTGCTGATCGCTGGGCGGTTCGTCCTGCCCCGGTTGTTCGCGCAGGCGGCACGGACCAAAAGCCCCGAGCTATTCCTGGCGGCCAGCCTGCTCGTCGTGATCGTCGCGAGCATGGCAACCAGCGCAGCCGGCCTGTCGCCGATCGTCGGTGCCCTCGTCGCCGGGCTAGTGATCGCGGAAACCGAATATCACAGCGAAGTCGAAGTGATGACCGCGCCGTTCAAGGGGCTGGCGCTGGGCGTGTTCCTGATCACGGTCGGGATGCGGCTCGACTTGCAGGCGCTGATGGCGCGCTGGCCCGCGCTGCTTGGCGGGACGCTCATGGTGATGCTGGTCAAGGCCGTGGTGACCACCGGTTTGCTGCGTCTGTCTGGCGCGCGCGCGGGCACGGCGGCCGAAACCGGGGTGCTGATGGCGAGCCCATCCGAGACGACGCTGATCGTGCTCGGCGCGGCGGGCGTTGCTGGCCTGATCCGCCCAAGCGACGCCGCATTCTGGACGACGATCACGGCGATCGGTCTGACTGCCACGCCGTTGCTCGCCGCAGCCGGGCGAGTCGCGTCGCGTTGGCTCGAGCGCCGCGAGCGCGGCGACGATGCCGAAGCAGCTGTCAGTGAAACCGGGCCCGGGACGGTGATCATCGGCTTCGGGCGCGTTGGTCGCACCGTGGCGGACATGCTCCGGCGGCATGGCTATCCGTTCATCGCGGTCGAAGCCGATATCGACGCCGCCGCTGTTGCCAAGCGTGAGGGCTGGCCAGTGATCTTCGGCGATGTCGCGCGCTCCGAACTCGTCGACCGACTTCGGCTCGGCCACGCCAAGGCGCTGGTGCTTACGATGGATGATCCAGTGCTTACCGTGCAACTCGCGCGCCGAGTGCGTGGCTGGGTGCCGGAGTTGCCGATCATTGCGCGCGCACGCGACGCCGATCATGCCGCAGAGCTCTACAAGGCCGGTGCGACCGAAGCCGTGCCCGAAACTCTCGAAAGTTCGCTCCAGCTCTCCGAGGCCGTGCTCGTCGACTTAGGCATGGCGGTCGGGCCGGTGATCGCATCGATTCACGAAAAGCGCGATGAGTTGCGCAAGTCGATCAAGGAGAGCGCCGGCATCGAGCGCGAACCGCGGCTAGTGCGCCGCCGACTGTCTGGTACACCGGGCGCCTGAGCGAGTGAGACGGGACCGAATACACCGGTTAGTTTGATCTCGTCGCGCTCTAAAGTACGGCGCGCACCGCCTGCACGGCTTCGGCCGCCTTGCTACCATCCGGTCCGCCGCCCTGGGCCATGTCCGGGCGACCGCCGCCTCCCTGGCCGCCCAGAGCCGCAACTGCCTGGCGCAGCAAGTCGACGGCGTTCACGCGCGAAACCAGATCGTCCGTCACGCCCACCGCAACCGACGCGCGGCCGTCGTTGACCGCGACCAGGACAGCGACGCCCGAGCCGAGCCGTTGCTTGGCCTCGTCGATAGCGCCGCGTAGCGCCTTGGCTTCGAGGCCATCGAGCACCTGGCCGACGAAATTGATGCCATTGACCTGTTCGGGACCTGCCGGCGCGGCGGCGCCGCCACCCATCGCGAGCGCCTTTTTGGCTTCCGCAAGCTCGCGTTCGAGCCGGCGGCGATCCTCGACCAACGTCAGCACGCGCGCGGGCACCTCGTCGGGCGCTGCCTTGAGGACGGCCGCCGCTTCGCGCACCAACGCGTCGCGGTGGAGCAGCCATTGCCGCGCGGCTTCGCCGGTCAGTGCTTCGATACGACGGACGCCCGATGAAACCGCGCTTTCCGAGACGATCTTGAACAGCGCGATGTCGCCGAGCGCCGTGACGTGCGTCCCGCCGCAGAGCTCGACCGAATAGGTATCGACGCCAGTGTCACTTGGCACGCGGCCCATCGACAGCACGCGAACCTCGTCGCCGTATTTCTCGCCGAACAGCGCCATCGCGCCGGCTTCGATCGCGTCCTCGGGCGACATCAGCCGCGTGCCGACGCTGTCGTTCTCGCGGATGTGACGATTCACATCGGCTTCGATGTCGGCGAGTTCGGCGGGAGTCAGCGCCGACGGATGCGAGAAGTCGAAACGCAACCGGTCGGGCGCGACGAGACTGCCTTTTTGCGTGACATGTGGCCCAAGCCGCTCGCGCAGCGCCGCGTGAAGCAAATGCGTCGCGGAATGGTTCGCGCGCAGCTGGTCGCGCCGCGCCACGTCGACGAGCAAGTGCACAGTATCGCCGACCGCAACTTCGCCGCTCTCGATCGTCGCGTGATGCGCGTGCAGCCGTCCGAGCGGCTTCGACGTGTCGGTGACGATTGCGCGCAGCGTCTCGTTGCCGATCACGCCGGCGTCGCCCATCTGGCCGCCGCTTTCGCCATAGAAGGGCGTCTGGTTGGTGAGAACCACCACCTCACCGGCCTTGGCACTGTCGACGCGCGCGCCGTCCTTGACCAGTGCGACCACCTGTCCTTCGCCTTCGGTCGACGAATAGCCGGTGAATTCGGTGCCGCCGAATTCCTCAGCGATATCGAACCAGACTTCGTCCGATGCCTTGGCGCCCGAGCCCTTCCAGGCGGCGCGCGCCGCGCGCTTCTGCTCGGCCATCGCGGCATCGAAGCCCGCACGATCGACCGTGATGCCGCGCGAGCGCAGCGCATCCTCGGTCAGGTCGTACGGGAAGCCAAAGGTATCGTAGAGCTTGAATGCCGTCGCCCCCGCGAGCGTATCGCCCTGCCCCAGACCGGAAGTAGCGTCGTCGAGCACACGCAGGCCGTTCGACAGCGTCTGGCGAAAACGCGTTTCTTCCTGAAGCAAGGTCGCTTCGATCAGTGGCTGCGCACGCAGCAACTCGGGGTAAGCGACGCCCATTTCGGCAACCAGCGCCGGCACCAGCCGGTGCATCAGCGGATCGCTCGCGCCGAGCAGATGGGCGTGGCGCATCGCCCGACGCATGATTCGACGAAGCACATAGCCGCGGCCTTCGTTCGCCGGCAGCACGCCATCGGCGACGAGAAAACCCGAGGTGCGCAGATGGTCGGCGATGATGCGGTGGCTCGCGACCGCATCGTCACTCTGCCCGGTACCGTGGGTCAGCGCGCTCGACGCGGCGATCAGCGCCTTGAACGTGTCCGTATCGTAATTGTTGTGCACGCCCTGCATCACCGCGGCGATGCGTTCGAGCCCCATGCCGGTGTCGATCGACTTCTTGGGCAGTTCGGCGACGATCTGATTGTCGGCCTGCTCATATTGCATGAACACGAGATTCCAGATCTCGACGAAGCGGTCGCCATCCTCCTCGGGCGTGCCCGGCAGGCCGCCCCAGATATGGTCGCCATGATCGTAAAAGATCTCGGAGCACGGGCCGCACGGGCCGTTGTCGCCCATCGCCCAGAAATTGTCCTTGGTGGGGATGCGGATGATGCGATCGTCGCCGAAGCCGGCGATCTTCTTCCACAGCTCGAATGCCTCGTCGTCGGTATGATAGACAGTGACAGTCAGCCTGTCCTTCGGCAGTCCCCATTCGCGGGTGAGCAAGGTCCAGGCATGGGTGATCGCCTGTTCCTTGAAATAATCGCCGAACGAGAAGTTGCCGAGCATCTCGAAGAAGGTGTGGTGCCGCGCGGTATAGCCGACATTGTCGAGATCATTATGCTTGCCGCCCGCGCGCACGCACTTCTGCGCAGTGGTCGCGGTCTTGTATGCGCGCGATTCGAGCCCGGTGAAGACGTTCTTGAACGGCACCATGCCGGCGTTGGTGAACATCAGCGTGGGATCGTTCTGCGGCACTAGCGGCGCCGAATGGAGGCGCGCATGCCCCTGGCCCTCGAAATAGTCGAGGAACGAGCGGCGGATATCGTTGGTGGACGTCATGCGCGCCGACTTAGTTGTGCAGACGGGCACACTCAAGCGAAACGGTTCGACGAAGGCGATCGAACCGGCAATCAGGCGATCGGTGGCCCCTGTTCCTTCGCAGCGCGCACCACTTCCTCGCCGAGCAACTGCAGATAGGCATCGAGCAACCGCATCGGCGGATAAGGCTCGCCGTCGGCCGTGCGCAGCCGCGCCCGCTCGACCGCCTCGTAGAAACTGCGGAAATCCTCGTCGTTGCGCGCGGCGTCGGCGAGCGCGGCGATGCTCGCCGCGGCGAAGCTCGCGCGCCAGCCGCGTGCTCGTGCGCCCTTGAGTTCGAAGCGCTGATAGGCCGGAACGCAGCCGAGCGTCGCGAGCGCGATCTTGCTGAGCAGCGCCGGCCCAAGTTTCAGTTCGGGTCCAGTCTCGGTCAGCGCCGCCCTGATGGCCTCAGCCAAGCCGATGATGCGCTCAGCGGCTCCGGCGGCAGCGGACAAAGGGATCGCGCGCAGGTCGGCGAAATCGGCGCTGCGGACCACGTGCACGATCGGCAGCAGCACCGCCGAGCCACAACGGCGAAGGCCATTGGCGCTCTGGAAGGCGCCGGCGCCGGCGAGATGGAAGCCGAGCAGCAGCCCAGCCTGGTCAGAGTCGAAGTTCGCCTCCTCACGTCCGAAATAGGCGAAGCATTGCTGCCAGGCGCGCTCGGCGCCGAGAGGCTTTCCAGCCAGATCGACAAGGGCACTGGCAAGCACGTCGCCGGCCGGCAAATCCATCAAGCGCCTCCCCACCGCAGAGACCGGCACAACGATTGCGCGGCCGCCCCTGCTCCCGGCCGGACGTCGCGATATCGCGACAGCCTCTCTGCGAAACCCCCGACACGCGGCATGGTTAACGCATAGGACTGTGCCTGGCTTTGCTCAAGCCGCGCCAGTTCGACCTATTGGTTTGCCGGAGCCGACCAGCCGCCGCAGCCGCCCGCCTCCCGGGTCATGGCGTCGATCTCGCGCGTCACGATCGCTTCGACCGCAGCATGGCCCAGGCGACTCATCCGCGCGAGTGTCATCCGCTGACCCACACGCTGCGCCAGCCGATAGCCGACGTAATATCCCCAGCGCGCCGGATATTTCTGCACCGGACCGGCGCTCATGAAATAGCGCGCGTAGCTGGGCTGATCGGTTCGGTCGAGATCTTCGCGAATCCGGCATAGCGCCGCGCGCCAGTCGGCGTCGATCGCGGCACGGATCGGCGCCGGGCGATCGAGCATCAGCAGATGATCGTCGGCGCCGGGGTTCATCACCGCCGCCGCGTAAGTGGCGGTTCCCTCCTGCCACAGCGAACACCAGATGGTGGTGTCGGGCATGCAATCCGAGAACCAGCGCCCATTTTCGACGTGAAAGAGCTCGTGATCGAGGAACGGACCGATGTCCTGATCATCGTGAATGCGCGCGATGACGTCTGCGCCGAAGATCATGACATTGCGTCCACGCAGCGTTCGCGTCCCACCATCCATCCGGCCGAGCGAATGCACCAGCCACACCGGCAACACCGGTTTGAAGCCGGGGAAGTGCTTGCGGAAATGCGCAATGCCCTGCGCATAGCGCTCGGGAAACACGCGCTCGACCTGCTCATATCGCGATCGAATCGACGCGAAATCGGCAAGCGCGCGGGCAACCGAGCGGTCGAACTGCTCGAGCGTCTGACCGGGGGCCGGCTCATAGAAGCCGGGAAACAGCACGTCGAAACGCTCGCGAAACTGCGCGACGCGTCGTGCCTCGGGCAGAACGACGGTAGTGTCCTGGAATTGCGCGAACTCGCGCGTCAGCGAATGGTAGGGTGGAGAGGCGCGATGTGCGCCGCATGGCGTTGTGAATAATAATGCCAAGAGGATGAGAACGGGTATGCGCATGGCAAGTGTGCTAACACAGCAAGACACCCGCTCCAAGCGCATCGATCCCCTGACTAGAGCGCCACCCGTCGAGACGGAGAGCGCCGTTCGCTCACCTTGGCCTTGTTGCCATGCGCATGCTATTCTCGAAGGCATGACGGCGCAGGAAGCCTTCCACCCTCCCGGCAAATATCGCCTTAGCGCGGCAGACTATCTCACGCTCGCAAACGCAGGTGCGTTCGAGGGACTGCGGACCGAATTGATCGAGGGAGACGTCATCGTAATGAGTCCGCAGCATCGTCCGCACGGATTCATCAAGGACGAATTGGCCTATCGACTGCGGCGAAAGCTCGAAGAGATGGCCAGCGGCTGGCATGTCGCCACCGAGCAATCAGTCGCGCTCGAGCCTCATAGCGAGCCGCAACCCGATATCATTCTAACTTCCGAACCCAAGGGCGCCGGCCCCATCCCAGCCGAAACGGTAGCATTGATCGTCGAGGTCGCGGACAGCTCGCTGGAATTCGATCTCGGCGAAAAGGCACGCGTCTATGCATCCGCCGCGGTCCGCGAATATTGGGTCGCGGATGTGAATGGCCGCCAGCTGCTCCAATTCTGGTCGCCCGCCGGCGACGGCTACGGCGAGCGGCATGAGGTCGCATTCGGCGGGACGGCAACCGCCGCCACGATCGATGGGCTGACAATAGACCTGATAATCGGTTGAGCGGAATCCGCGGCCGGGCACCGCGAATCCCGCACCGACTTCAGCGCGTGAGCTTCTTGTACGCCAGGCGCGTCGGCCGGTCGGCCGCATCGCCGAGGCGCGCGCGCTTGTCTTCCTCATAGGCTTCGAAATTGCCTTCGAACCATTCGACATGGCTGTCGCCTTCGAATGCCAGGATGTGCGTGGCGAGACGATCGAGGAAGAAGCGGTCGTGGCTGATCACCACCGCGCAGCCGGCGAAATTCTCGATCGCTTCCTCGAGCGCGCCGAGCGTCTCGACGTCGAGGTCGTTGGTCGGTTCGTCGAGCAGCAGCACGTTGCCGCCGCGCTTGAGCATCTTGGCGATGTTGACGCGATTGCGCTCGCCGCCCGAGAGCTTGCCGACGTTCTTCTGCTGATCCTGGCCCTTGAAGTTGAACGCCCCGACATAGGCGCGCGTCGACATGTCGAAGCCGTTGACCTTCACATAGTCGAGCCCGTCCGAAATCTCCTCCCAGACGTTCTTCTTCGGATCGAGATGGTCGCGGCTCTGGTCGACATAGGCCAGCCGCACCGTAGTGCCGACGTCGATCTCGCCCGAATCGGGCTTTTCCTGGCCGGTGAGGATCTTGAACAAAGTCGATTTGCCGGCGCCATTCGGACCGATCACGCCGACGATGCCGCCCGGCGGCAACGTGAACGACAGATCCTCGAACAGCAGCTTGTCGCCATAGGATTTCGAGATGTTCTTGGCCTCGATCACCTTGCCGCCGAGCCGCTCGGGCACCTGGATGACGATCTGCGCCTTGCCCGGCGAGCGGTTCTCCTGCGCCTGGACGAGGTCCTCGAACCGCTTGATGCGCGCCTTCGACTTGGTCTGGCGCCCCTTGACGCCGGCGCGGATCCACTCGAGCTCGTCCTTGATCGCCTTCTGGCGACCGGTCGCCTCGCGATCCTCCTGCTCGAGCCGCTTGGCCTTCTTCTCAAGATAGGTCGAGTAATTGCCTTCGTAGGGGAAATATTTGCCGCGATCGAGCTCGAGGATCCAGTCGACGACGTTGTCGAGGAAATAGCGGTCGTGAGTGATCATCAGCACTGCGCCGGCATATTCCTTGAGATGGTTCTCCAGCCACAGCACACTTTCGGCGTCGAGATGGTTGGTCGGTTCGTCGAGCAACAGGATCGACGGCTTCTGGATCAGCAGCTGAGTGAGCGCGATCCGGCGCCTTTCACCGCCCGAGAGATTGTCGACCGGCCAGTCCCCGGGGGGGCAGCGCAGCGCCTCCATCGCGATCTCGAGCTGGTTGTCGAGCGTCCAGCCATCGACTGCGTCGATCTTTTCCTGGAGCTCGCCCATTTCGGTCATCAGCGCGTCGAAATCGGCATCCTCGGGCGGGTCGGCCATCAAATTGCTGATCTCGTTGAAGCGGTCGACGAGATCTGCGACGGCGCGTGCGCCATCCTTGACGTTCTCGAGCACGTTCTTGCTCGGATCGAGCTGCGGCTCCTGCGCCAGGTATCCGACAGTGATATACTCGCCCGGCCAGGCTTCCCCCGAGAAGTCGGTGTCGATCCCCGCCATGATCTTCATCAGCGTCGACTTGCCGACGCCGTTGGGGCCGACGATGCCGATCTTCGCGCCCTGATAGAATTGCAGGTTGATGTTGCTCAGCACCGGCTTCGGCGCGCCGGGAAAGGTCTTGGTCATGCCCTTCATGACGTAGGCGTATTGGGCGGCCACGGGGGTCTCCGTTGGAATTTGCGCTGCAGGGAATGCTCGGGCGGGCATGTAGCGACGGCCATGACGATTGGCAAACGGCGTCGGCTTGCTTAGCAGGCGCAGCATGATCAGATTGTTGCCGCTGGCGGCCTGTGCCGCATTCGCCCTTCCCCTGCCCGCCCCTGCTCAACCCGCCCCCGATCCGGCGAAGCTGCGCGATGCGGCGCTTGCCAGCGACACGCTCGCTTGGGACATCGTCGAAGGCCTCACCACCGAAGTCGGTCAGCGGCTCGCCGCCACCGAGGCCGAGGCGCGGGCGCGCGCATGGGCGGTCAGGAAGCTCACTGCGCTCGGCTTCCAAAACGTGCACGTCGAGACGTACCAGATGCCGGTGTGGCTTCGCGGCGAGGAACGCGCCGAAGTGCTCGGGCCGTCCGCACAGAAGCTGGTGCTTGCCGCGCTCGGCAATTCGGGCTCGACCGGCGCCCGGCCGCTCGAAGCCGATGTCGTCTATTTCTCCAGCTTCGCCGAACTCCAGGCGGCACCTGCCGGGAGCCTTGCCGGCAAGATCGCCTTCATCAACCATGCGATGACTGCAACACAGGACGGCTCGCAATATGGCGCATTTGGCGCCGCGCGCCGTCAGGGACCGAGTCTCGCCGCGAGCAAAGGCGCGGCCGCGGTGCTGATCCGATCGATCGGCACCGACCATGGTCGCGACCCGCACACCGGCGTGACCAACTGGGCCAAGGACCAGACACCGATCCCGGCCGCGGCGCTGTCGGTACCCGATGCCGAGCAGCTCGTCAGGCTGGTGCAGCGCGGACCGGTGCGCATTCGCTTGACGCTCACTCCGCAGTTCGCGGGCCAGGGCGAATCCGGCAATGTGGTCGCCGACCTGCCCGGCACCGACCCTGCCGCGGGTATGATTCTGGTCGGAGGTCATCTCGACAGCTGGGACCTGGCGACGGGCGCGATCGACGACGCTTCCGGAATCGCGATCACCACCGCCGCAGCCAAACGCGTGCACGATGCCGGCCCGCATCGACGGACGATTCGCGTCGTCTGGTTCGGCGCCGAGGAGCCGGGCGGGTTCGGTGGCAATGCCTTCGCCAAAGCGCACGCCGCCGATCATTACGTGCTCGCAGGCGAATCCGACGAAGGCGCAGATCGCGTGTGGCGTTTCAACACTTCGCTGCCCCCCGCAAACAAGCCGCTGGAGGATCGCATCGCCCAGGCGCTGGCGCCGATCGGCATCACCTGGAGCGCAGGCTCGGGGGATTTCGGCACAGACGTGGGGCCGACGATCCGCGGAGGCGTTCCGGGAGTGGGCCTGCAGCAGTCGATGCTGCGCTATTTCGATTATCATCACACGCCTGATGATACGCTCGACAAGATCGATCCGATCCAATTGCGGCAGAATGTGGCGGCTTGGACTGCGGTCATCGCCATGGTAGCGCTCGCACCCGAAGAGATCGGCGCCCCTCTCTCTGGGAATAAGGCGAAATAAAGGCGCGATTGAGACCTAAATACGACGAGCCGTTGCTGCATCGCACGATTTCCGATTGACCGTTTCGCACCTCGCGTTAAGGAGAGCACTTCGCGACGGCAATCGGGCCGGCCGCGAAACGAACATTCTGTGGGGAGCAACCACCTAATGAAGAAGATCCTGATCGTTGCTGCTGCCGCCGGCCTGATGTCGCTCGCGGCTTGCAATTCCAAGCCGACCGAGAACACCGAGGCGGCAAATCTCGAGGCGACTGCGAACGACCTCGACGCGACTGCGAACCTCGAAGTCGCCAACGAAGCGGCTCCGGCGGACAACGCGGCTGCTCCGGTCGAAAACGCCACTGGCAACTGATGGCGCGCCGGAGCGGCGCCCACCGGGTTCCGCACAAGGCTTTCGAAAGGGCGCTCCGGCTTCGGAGCGCCCTTTTTCGTGTCTGCAATTCGCAGTCGCGAGCATCCCATTACATAGGCGGCGGCGCAGCTGGCGGGATGACCGATACTGTAACCTGACGCCGGCCCGTTTTCTCGAATACAAGCGATAGCGGGAAGGTCTGGCCGGCCTTGAGCGGCCGGTCGAGGTCGGCCAGCCAGACGTGGAGCCCACCGGCGTTCAGACTTACCGGCTTGTTCGCCGGAATATCGATGCCCTCGAGGAATTTCATTTCCATCGCGCCGCTACCGACGTTCATCGTCATGAGATCGGTCTTCGTCGCGACCGGAGTCGAAGCCGCGACCAGCCGGTCGGCCGTCGGGGAGATGATCGTCATGAACACAGCTGCGTTCGCCGTGCTGCCGACGGTGTCGCGCGTCCATACGCTCTTGACCTCGAGCGGAGCTGGTTTCGTGCATGCAGCCATGGGTAACGACAGAAAGAGCGCGATAGCCAGCCGTCTCACGACAATCTCCCAGGGTTCGCGGTGCCGCCACTGTCCCGCACGCGCTCTCCTTGCAGCTGCGCTTGGGTCGTGCTTGCGTGGTTGGGGCACAATCGCTAGCCCGAAGGCAGAACGATGGAAAGCAAGTCCTCCGAAAGCGGCGCTGGCCGCAATCTCGATCGCCGCCGCCTGCTGGGCGGCGCGCTGGGAGTCGGTGCCGTTGCCGCCGCTGCGATTCCCGCCGTCCGCTGGCTCACCAGCCCCGCCGAGGCCAAGCCGCTGACGGTTGGCGGCCTGGCAGTGACATGCAACCTGACGCTGCCGGTCGCCTGTGCCGCGAGCGCGGCCGGGAAGAGCGGCAGGTCGCGGTTCGACTATCGCAAATACAATGGCTGGCCGGAGGTGAAGGAGTCGCTGATGTCCGGCGAACTCCAGGCGGCCTATATGCTGGCGCCACTGGTGATGGACCTCGCCGACAAGAAAGTGCCGGTGAAGATCGTGTCGATCGGCCATCGCTCGGGCGCCGTGATCATGGTCCGCACCGATTCATCGTATCAGCGTTTTCGCGACCTTGCAGGCAAGCGGATCGCGATTCCCAGTCGTTTCGCCGTCGACTTCCTGTTCCTGCGCAAGATGCTGGCGATGGAGAATATGACGCCGAAGGACGTCGAGATCGTCGAGATGCCGCCCGCGGACATGCCCGCGGCGCTGTATGTCAAAGGCGTCGACGCCTATTGCACGGGCGAGCCGTTCGGCGCCGCCGCACAGAGCGCAGGCTATGCGCGGCCGCTACGAATGACGCGCGACGAATGGCCGCGCTATATGTGCTGCGTGCTGACAGTGCGCGAGGAACTGATCCATTCGAACCGACCGCTGGTCCAGGATCTCGTCAATCATGTGCTCGGCGCGGGCGTCTGGCTCGACCAGCAGCGGCAGAACCGGATGAAAGCGGTCGAGCTTGCCGCCGGCCGCAAATATTTCAACCAGGACCCCAACATCTTGCGTTTCGTAATGAACAATCCGCCGGATCGCGTGACCTATGGCGATTTGCGCATGGTGCCGCGCGAGTTCGACGAGCTGATGCAGCTGTCGGTGGATGCCGGGAATCTCAAGCACCCTGTCCCCTATACGACCTATGTGGACGACAGCTTCGCGCGAACGGCGACTCCCTCTTCCATAACGATTTGATCGTGCGCGCGAGCGCCAGGTTTCTGACCGTCGCCGCAATCCTGGCGATTGCACTGTTCGCAAGTGCGGCGTGGATGTTTTTCGGACGGACGCCAGTGCGATCGGAAGCGATGATCGCCGGCACCTTCACACCGGCGCAAATGGCATCAGACTTTGCCTTGCACGGTTCCGACGGGTCCGAAGTGACGCTGGCTCGCTATCGCGGCAAGGTCGTCCTGCTCGCGTTCGGATTCACCTATTGCGCCGCTGTATGCCCGACCACCTTGTCCACGCTCGCTCAGGCGCGCACCGGCCTCGGCAAGGCGGCGAATTCAGTGCAGGTGATCTTCGTGACGGTGGATCCGGAGCGCGATGACGCAGCGCATCTGCGCCACTATCTGGCGGCGTTCGACCGCAGCTTCGTCGGCGCTACCGATGCACCGGACAGGCTTGCGGCAGTACGCGAGAAATATGGCGTCAAGGCCGTGAAGCAGGGCGGCGGCGCCAATTATGCGTTCGCGCATACCTCGTCGATCTTCCTGATCGACCGCACGGGCAAGCTGCGCGCGCTGATGCCATTCGGGCACCCCGCGTCCGACTTCGTGCACGACATACGCTATCTCTTGGCGCATTAGCCGGACAGCATGCGACTCCCGTTGAGAATCCTGGTGCAGCGGCACCCGTTTGCGACGGCAATGGCGGCTCTGCTGCTGGGCGGACTCGGCTGGGCCGCGCTGGCGCCGGTCGAAGCGGCGTCGCGCGACGCGGTATATGAGATTCCGCGTGGTACCTCGGCGCGCCGCATGGCCGGGGCAAGGGCCGAGATCTTTCCACAGACGATCCGGTTGCAGCTTGGCCTCCACGACATATTGGTGCTCAAGAATGCGGACAGCGTGCCGCACATCTTCGGCCCGACGCTGATCATGCCGGGCCAGAGCTTCCGGCTGCCCTTCACCCTGGCATCGACCTACAGCTTCGAATGCAGCGCGCACCCCAATGGCGGACTCAGCGTGATCGTCGCGCCGGCCCCAGCTCCGGGGTGGGAACGGCTCTATTGGCGTTGGCGCAGGCTCGCCGGTTCGGCATAGCGCGCGAGCCATGCTCATTTGTAGGCACGTTCCTACCTTGTGACTTGCTGGCAACACGACGCACCTACTGCCACGAAATCTGTGGTTTCGAGTCGTGCCGAGGATTGTTCGAGGTTGTGAAACTGCGCGCTGCTGTCCAAGCCTAGCCCAGAAAATGCCGCGATGAGCGGCCCGGCCGTTGGGGGAAGAGTGAAAGACAGCAGGCTGTTCAAGATCGCGGCGCCGGTACTGGTCATCGCGCTGCTGATCGCGCTGTGGTGGGTGGTCGTCGTCCGCAGCGAAAATCCCATCTTTCCGACGCCGGGCCAGGTGGCGATCGGGGCGTGGGAACTCGTGCAGGACGGCAGCCTGTGGGAGCATATCACTGCCTCGCTGTTCCGCGTCGGCGTCGGCTTCACCCTGGCGTTTCTGGTCGCGGTTCCGCTGGGTCTGTGGATGGGCTGGGTTTCCGGCGCCTTCTACACGCTCAATCCGCTGTTCCAGATGCTGCGTCCGATCTCACCGATCGCCTGGATTCCGGTCGCGATCCTGTGGTTCGGCGTCGGCGACACTTCGCCGATCTTCCTGATCTTCATCTCGTCGGTGTTCCCGATGATGGTGCAGACGACGATGGGCGTGCGCACGATCGATCGGCGCTACCTGCGTGCGGCCGCCAATTTCGGAGTCTCGCGCACGGTGCTGTTCCGCCGAGTCGTGATCCCCGCCGTGCTTCCCGAAATCATCATCGGAATGCGCATCGGCATCGGCGTGGCGTGGCTGGTGGTGGTGGCCGCGGAGATGATCGCGCTGCGCTCCGGTCTCGGCTATCTGATCATGGATTCGCGCAACGCCGGCAATCGCTATGACCTGGTGATCGCCAGCATGATCATCATCGGCGTGATCGGCCTGTTGCTCGACGGCACCACGCGCCTGCTCGAGCGGATGAACACAGTGAAGTGGCGCTATGTCCGCTAAGAAGATCGTCATCGACGGCGTCACCAAAGGGTTCGGCGCACTCTCGGTGGTCGGTGGCGTCAGCCTCGACGTCCGCGACGGCGAGTTCGTCGCCATCGTCGGTCCGTCGGGCTGCGGCAAGTCGACGCTGCTCAACGTCATCGCCGGCTTCGAGCGGCCGGACGGAGGCACGATCCGGATCGACGGAGTCGAAACCAGGGGTCCCAGTCCGAACGGCATCATGATCTCGCAACATGGCTCCGTGTTTCCGTGGCTGACGGTGCAGGAGAATGTCATGTTCGGCCTGAGCGGCGCCAGCCAGCGCGACCAGGCCGAACTCGCCGGTCGCTACATCGCGATGGTCGGGCTCGCCGGGTTCGAAGCGTCGTACCCGCACGAGCTGTCGGGCGGCATGCTCAAGCGCGTCGAACTCGCCCGCGCGCTCGTGGTCAAGCCCGAGATCCTCTACATGGACGAGCCGTTTTCGGCGCTAGACGCACTGATGAGCCTGAAGATGCAGATCGAGTTGCGGCGCATTCTCGACGAAGAGCGCCACACGGTGCTGTTGATCACGCACGACGTCGAAGAGGCGATCTATCTCGCCGACCGCATCCTGGTGCTGTCGCCGCGCCCGACGACCATTCAAACGACTTTTCGTGTGGACTTGCCGCATCCGCGCAAACTGTCGAGCCCTGAGGCGCAGGTGTTGCGCGAGGCGATCCTCAAGGATCTGGGGCTCTGATCCAAGTTGCGGAGGTTGGTCGGGGAGACAGGATTCGAACCTGCGACCCTCTGCTCCCAAAGCAGATGCGCTACCAGACTGCGCCACTCCCCGACTTCGCGTGACGGCGGCCCCTACACGAAGCCGCAGCGAGTTGCCAGACCGGCTTGCAGGTCATGACACTCGAAATCAGTCGAGGAACCGGTAGCGATACAGCGCGCCATCGCGCACCACGCGCCCCGCCGACGGGTCGCGAAAATGCGCGGGGAAGCAGACCAGCTGCTCGTCCGCAGCGCGCGCGAGCGTGCGCGCACGAACTTCGCGGGCGAGCGCAGGGTCGCCGTCGAAGGACATCGTCAGATCGGGCCGGACCATCTGGATCGGATGGTGCACGACATCGCCCCAAAACAACGCGCATTCGCCTCCGGCCTCGGCGAGGACCGAAAAATTCCCGGGCGAATGGCCGAACGCGGGTTCGAGCCAGATGCCGTCGCCGATCACGCGGTGCACGCTAATGTCCGCCTCGATCAGCTCCGCCCGCCCGGCCTCGTACACCGGGAGCACCGAATCGCGGAATGCGCGCAGATGATCGTCCTCGAGTTCCTGCTCGCCGAAATGCTCGAAATCGCGCCGCGAGAAGAGATAGCGCGCGCGGCCGAAGGTCGGCACCCATTTGCCGTTCTCGAGCCGCGTGCTCCAGCCGACATGGTCGAAATGGAGGTGGGTGCACAGGACCAGGTCGATATCGTCGGTGGTGAGTCCGAGCGCGGCAAGATTGGCGAGGAACGGCGTCTCGACGCGATCGACATCGGGAATCGAGCGATGCTTGTGGTCGCCGTTGCAGGCGTCGACCAGCACGGTCAGCCCGTCGAGTTGCAGCACATAGCTGTGCATGCTCATGGTGAAGGCGGATTGCTCGGGAATAGGCCCTAGCGTGTCGTCCCGGTACCAGTTCGCGAGCTGCGCCAGATCGGCCGCGGTGATACCCGGCACGATCAACGACATCGGCGGGCCGCTTTCCATTTCGAACAGCTTGCGGACCGTCATCCGCCCCAGCGTCACCGGCTTCACGGGCCCTCTCCTGCGCCTCGCCGTTGTTGCGGCTGGTGGGCCCGGCAGGACTCGAACCCGCAACCAAGCCGTTATGAGCGGCCAGCTCTAACCGATTGAGCTACAGGCCCCCCAGCGCCACGGGCACTAGCGGACTAATTGCCCCTATCGCAAGCCGTCACGTCGAGCAGATCCCCGCGCACAGGGAAGGGTGGACACCGAGACGTGCGAGCTCCTCGAGCATCGCTTCCCAGCAATGCAAGAGACCCCCAAGGTCCACCGCGTCGCGCGCGCATGGCGTTTTCCCAGCGCCACCGCCGGCTCGCCGCCGTCAGTTCAGATGCGCTTGTTCCACAACCATTTCTTCCGGGGCCGGCAGCCGCAAGGTCAAGTTCTCGGGCTCGATCACCATGCTGCCGCCTAGCTCGCGCGCGAGATTGCGCGCGAGACGCAGCGCGAATCCGGTGCCGAGCAATGTCACATCGTCGCCTTCGTCATCGATGCCGAGGATCGATTCGCCGGGATAGTCGGCCAATGCGCGCGGGCGGTCGATGCTGATTGCGACCATCGCATCGGCGTCGCGCGCGAGCCGGACCCCGATCCGCTCGCCGTCGGCGCTGGCCGAGACGAGCGTGGCCATCAGTCGCGACAACAACCGCTCCACGGCGCGACGATCGCCGCGCACTGTGATATTGTCGATCGGCAGCGCAATCCACGAACCGCGGATCGCGGTCAGCTGCGCGAGATCGTCGCAGATCGTCGCGAGCAGCGGACGCAATGCGACTTCCGCCGGCGCGAGCGACAGCGCCGCGCTTTCGATCCGCGCGGCGAGATCGAGATCGTCGATCGCGCCGAGGAGGTCGCGTGCCTGACCGCGAATCGTCGCGGCGCGGTCACGATAGCCATGGGGCACTGGTCCCAGCATCTCGCTTTCGATCATCTCGGCGAACCCGGCGATCGCGTTGGTCGGCGTGCGCAGCTCATGCACGAGCTGGCGCAGCGAATCCGGCGCCAGTGCGGCGACAGGGCGCAGCGGCTCGGCGCGCTCGTCGGTGCGCGGGCGGCGCGCGGTGCCGCGATAGCCGGTGAACCGGCCATTCGCCGCATCGAACACCGGCACGCCCGAAATCAGCCAGCGGCCTGCCGCGTCCGACCCCCCTTCGATTTCCATCCTCGCGTTGGTGAAACTTGCGCGACGACGGAAAGCGCCAGCCGCGACGCCATCGACACGCGACACGCCAGCGGCGCCGTGCAGTTCGAGCGACAAGCCGATCACCGGATTGCGCGACACGCCTTCGACCCAGCGGATCACGCCTTCGGGATCGGTCTCGAAACGGAAACCGTCGGCGCGCGGCATTGCGCGCGGCGTGCGGGCGGTTTGTTCGCGGTTTCGCCAAAAGGCATCGATCCGCGCGACGACATCGGCGATCTGGAATGGGCCTTCCTGGTCCTCTGCGTTCTCGATCAGCGCAGCGTCGCCATGCGCCATCGGCGCAACGGTTTCGGTGTCGGCTACAAGTGGTTCGGGTCGTTCCAACATGTCGCGACCCTGCGCGGCAGGTGCAATCGCCGCAACCGCGTCTCCGACCACCGTCGTCGCAGCTGTCTCGCTTTGGATCGCGCCATCGGGGTCGATCGCCGGAAGTTCGGCTTGACGCATCGTTGCAGCTACGAAACCTTCCACTGCGCCTAGCGCCAGCGTGACATAGGATAGATCTTCCGCGGGATCTCCGGCAGCCTCGGGCGACATCGCCGACTGGGGCTGGGCTTCGGTTTCGGTGGCCGCCTCCTCCCCGAACGGCTTCACCTTGTCGCGCACGAACAGCGGCTCAAGCGCCGCGGTGACCGGCAGCACCCATGACCGCAGTGATCCCAGCGATGGCGCATCGGCCGCCTCGTCGATTGCCATCGTGTCCAGCGCCGGTGCGTCCGCCGTATCCAGGCTTTCGACTAGCTCGCCGGTACGGGGAATTTCGGATTCGGTCCCAACGTACGCCGTTTCCGCCTCCGACTCGCGCGTTGCAGGCGCATCCTCCGCCGGATTTCCGGCGACAACCGGCTCGAGGTCGCGATGGTCATGCAGCGCGAAGTCGTTCGGGCCGAAGCTTTCGAGTGCGCGCATCACCAAAGGGCTGAGATCGCGGCGATGGCGCAGAATCGCCCTGCCTTGCGGACCGAGCTCGGGCAGCATCAGGATCCAGTCGCCCGAGCTCAGCCGAGCGCTGCGTAGGATCGGCGCGGCGACCGATGCGAGGTCGCGCGCCAGCAGCCGGACCAAGGGCGGCGGCGGGTCGGCATATTCGAGCCCGCGCGCGCTCGCAGCGCGCACCGCGGGAGGCACGTCGGACTGGATAGCGCGCAGCACCGCGAGCGCGCGCGAATCGGCGCCGATCCGCCGCCGGCCGATCAAGTCGACAAGCTGACGCCACGCCGATTGCTTGCCGTACGGGGTCGACAGATCGGACGCGAGGACCGTCTCCAGAGTGTCGTCGTACCGCACGCGCGCCGTATATCCCCTCGTCGCGGCGAATCCGCTACGTAATGATTTCTTAACGCAGCACCGGCCGGTTCGATACGCGCGTTTTTGGCGCCTTTTTGGAACGTCGCATTGTGGGACAATTGCGCGAGCGTGTAACTTTCTTATGATGGCACGCGCCCCGGCGTACGAATGCGTCCGAAATTGGAGACAAACTGTAATGGCGCTCGACACCATCGACCGGCAGATCATGGCGCTGCTCCAGGAAGATGGCCGCATGACGAATGTCGACCTCGCCGACCGCGTCGGGCTGACCGCGCCGCCATGCCTGCGCCGCGTCCGCGCGCTCGAGGAACGCGGCGCCATCGCGGGCTATCATGCGCAACTCAATCCCGAAGCGCTCGGCTATACGCTCACGGTGTTTGCGATGGTGAGCCTCAGGAGCCAGGCCGAGACCGACCTCGAAGCGTTCGAGGCGCATGTGGCGGACATCCCCGAAGTGCGCGAGTGCCATATGCTCAATGGCGAGATCGACTTCATCCTGAAGATCGTCGCGACCGACCTGCGCAGCTTCCAGCATATGCTGACGACGCAGCTCACCACCGCGCCAAACGTCGAGAGCGTCAAGACTTCGCTCACGATTCGGGTTTCGAAAGCGCTGCCGGGCGTACCTGTCCCCGGCGAATAAATTGGGGAGGCGTGGCCAGCCACGCCTCCCAACTTTCATCAGGCGGCCGGCATGTCCAGCCAGGCAAGCCAGAATTTGGCGATTTCCTTGCGCGACGCGCCCGTCACCTTCGAGAAAGCCGCCTTCGCGCCGGCCTTGTCGCCGGCGTTGGTCAGCGCGATACCGAGCCGCGTGTTGACGTCGTCGGGGTTGTTGACGCCCTTGGTCAGCGCAGCCTGGTAGAGCGCGATCGCCTTGGCGTAGTTGCCCGAAGCAAGATACGCGTCGGCGGTCTGGGCCGAAAGTGCGCCGGTGGCAGAGGCCGCGGCCTTGGGCTCGAGCGACGCCAGAGGCATCTCCGCCTTGATCGCCGTCAGGGCCGCATTGTATAGTGAATTCGCCGTGGCGTCGCTGGCCGAGATCTTGCCCTTCGCCTTCCCTTCCTCGATCACCACCTTGGTTTCCCAAGGCAGGCCCGAATTCTGCACGTCATTGGCGTAATCGTCATAATCGTTCTGATCGGCAAGCGCGCCGATCACGCGCTGAAGGCGACGGAGATCGACCCGCTCCGCCTTCGGGATCGTTGTGCGGGTCTTTGTGTAGAGAAGTATCGCGGTGCGCCAGCCTTCGGGACCGGGATAATCGCGCAGCTTACGCAGCGAGACGTCCGACGCGCTCGCATAGTCCTTGGCGTTATAATAGCCGCCGATTGCATAATCGTACCACGCGGCGGGCGGCTTGTTGCCCGCACTCTTCTCGGCGTCGATCGCCTGCAGCACCGCCTTGGCGCCCTCGGCAAATTGGTTTGCGGCATTATACGCGGTTGCGAGCGAAAGCGGCACGATCTGACGGTCTTCAGGAGTGGCGCCATCGCCCTGTTTATATCCGAGTTCGGCGGCCTTGCGGAACGCCGGAATGGCATCCTGCGGTCGCTTGGCGTCACGCGCGATCAGGCCCTTGTTGAAATAATAGTTCGGCAATTGGGCTGCGGGCGTCAGCGGATTGGCGATCAGCGCATCGAGCGTCGGCTCCATCGCCAGATAGTCCTTCTTGCGCTGCAGAACCGCGAGCTTCCATTGCCCGACAAGCAGTTTGTCATAGTCGTTGCTCGCGGCGGCTTCGGCCGCGGGCAGCGCAGCTTCGAGCGCGGCATAATCCTGCGCCTTGATCGCTGCGTCGACAGGGGCGGCGACCTTAACGAATGCCGGGCTGGGACGGGCGCTGGCCGGGGCCGCCTGCGCCTGCTCGTCCTTCTTCTTCTTGTCGTCCTTCGCGAACGCGGGCGGCGTGGCGAGCATCGCGGCCGTTCCCAGCGCGAACGCGGCCACAATCGCAGCCCTGGAAGTCATCTTCATCCTGAAAATCTCCTCAATACGAGCGCGGGGGCGTCATGCTCGTTTTGCCTCGCCGCTCTAGTCGTGGCTCCTGCAGGGTTCAAGCAGGTGTGCGGGGTGGGGAACTGCCCGATCCGCACTGAACGGCGATTGAACGTGTCTGAAACGGCTTCAGCCGAGCGCGCCACACCCGATTTCCACTGCTTTCTCGCGCGTACGCGCGCACGTACGTGCGCGGGGTTGCCCGTCCGGAACGCAGGCCCTAGAGCGGTCGCAGAATTGAAACAACCTCCGGATCGATGAAACCTTGACCGACGAGACCGTCCTCGCGGACCCCTCCGACATTACTCCGATCTCAATCGTCGACGAGATGAAGACCTCGTACCTCGATTACGCGATGAGCGTGATCGTGGCGCGCGCACTGCCCGACGTCCGCGACGGCCTGAAGCCCGTGCACCGCCGCATCCTGTGGAGTTGCCAGGAAGGCGGGTTCGTCCCCGGCCGCCCCTATCGCAAATGCGCCAAGATCACCGGCGATACGATGGGCAACTACCACCCGCACGGTAACCAGGCGATCTACGACGCGCTCGCGCGCATGGCACAGCCCTGGTCGCTGCGCGTGCCGCTGATCGACGGACAGGGCAATTTCGGCTCGATGGATCCCGATCCGCCCGCCGCCGAGCGATATACCGAAGCGCGGCTGGCGCGCGTGGCAATGTCGCTGCTCGAAGACATCGAGAAGGACACGGTCGATTTCGTCGACAACTACGACGGATCGCGCTCGGAGCCGTCGGTCCTCCCTGCCCGCTTCCCCAATCTGCTCGTCAACGGCGCGGGCGGCATCGCGGTCGGCATGGCGACCAACATTCCGACGCATAACCTCGGCGAAGTGATCAACGCCTGCCTCGCGTACATGGACAATGGCGCGATCACGACCGAGGAACTGATGGAGATCGTCCCCGGTCCGGACTTCCCAACCGGCGGTATCATCCTCGGCCGCTCGGGCTGCCGCAACGCCTATGAGACCGGGCGCGGATCGATCATCGTCCGCTCGCGCTACATCACCGAGCAGCGCGGCGAACGCCGTTCGCTGGTGCTCACCGAAATTCCGTTCCAGCAAGGCAAGAACGCGCTGGTCGAAAAAATCGCCGAGGCCGCCAAGGACAAACGGATCGAAGGCGTCAGCGACATCCGCGACGAATCGAACCGCGAGGGCGTGCGCATCGTCATCGACCTGCGCCGCGACGCAACGCCCGAAGTGGTACTCAACCAGTTGTGGCGGCACACGCCGGCACAATCGAGCTTCCCGGCGAACATGCTCGCGATCCGCGGCGGGCGCCCCGAGCTGCTCAACCTGCGCGACATCATCGAGAGCTTCGTGCGCTTCCGCGAGGAAGTGATCACGCGGCGCTCGAAGTTCGAGCTCGAAAAGGCGCGCGAGCGTGCACACATCCTGCTCGGGCTGGTGATCGCCGTCACCAATCTCGACGAAGTTGTGCGGATCATCCGTGGATCGGCCTCGCCCGCCGCGGCACGCGCGGCCCTGCTCGCACGTGAATGGCCGATCGCCGAGATCGCATCGTACATCCGCCTCGTCGAAGCGGTCGAGACGGAGATCACCGGCGACAGCTACACGCTGAGCGACACCCAGGTGCGCGCGATTCTCGACCTGCGGCTGCACCGGCTGACGGCGCTCGGCCGCGACGAGATCGGCGACGAGCTGGCCAAGCTCGCGGATTCGATCACCGAACTGCTCCATATCCTCGCGAACCGCGCGCGGCTGTTCGAAGTGATGCGTGAGGAACTGGTCGCAGTGCGCGACGCGTTCGCGACGCCGCGTCGCACCGAAATCGCCGCGGCGATCGATGGGATCGAAGACGAGGACCTGATCGAACGCGAGGACATGGTCGTAACCGTGACCATGGAAGGCTATATCAAGCGCACCGCGCTCGAGACCTTCCGTGCGCAGAAGCGCGGCGGCAAGGGCCGCGCCGGCATGGCGACCAAGGACGAGGACATCATCACCGAGCTGTTCGTCACGTCGACGCACACGCCCGTGCTGTTCTTTTCGACGCTCGGTCGCGTCTACCGCATGAAAGTATGGCGGCTTCCCGAGGGCGGTCCGGCGACGCGCGGCCGGCCGATGATCAATTTGCTGCCGCTCGCTAACGGCGAGACGATCTCGACCGTGCTGCCGCTGCCCGAGGACGAAGAGACGTGGAAGGACCTCCATGTCATGTTCGCGACCGCCAAGGGCAATGTGCGGCGCAATAGCATGGACGCGTTCACCAACGTGCCGTCGAACGGCAAGATCGCAATGAAGTTCGAAGGCGAGGATGAGGACGACCGGCTGATCGGTGTCGCACTGCTAACCGCAGAGGACGACGTTCTCCTCGCGACGCGGCAGGGCAAGGCGATCCGCTTCCCCGGCGACGATGTGCGCGAATTCCAAAGTCGCAACTCGACCGGCGTGCGCGGCATTTCGCTCAAGGGCGATGACGCAGTCGTATCACTCTCGATCCTCCACCGCGCCGGCATGTCCGGCCAGGAGGAGCGCGAGGACTATCTGCGGTTCGCCCCGTGGAAGCCCGACCGGCCCGACCGCACGGACGAGCGCGTGATGTCCGACGAACGCTTCGCCGAGCTGACTCGGCGCGAGCAGTTCGTACTGACGGTCTGCGCAAACGGCTATGGCAAGATCTCCAGCGCGTTCGAGTATCGCCGTACCGGCCGCGGCGGACAGGGCATTACCAACATCGACAATATCGCGCGCAACGGACCGGTGGTCGCGAGCTTCCCGGTGAGCGACGGCCATCAGCTGATGCTGGTGACCGACCAGGCCAAGCTGATCCGCATCCCGATCAACCTGCACGACCCCAATGCCGTCGACGCCGCCGCGGGCAATCTCCGCGTCACCGGCCGCGGCACTGCAGGCGTGCGGCTGTTCGACGTCGCCGACAACGAGCACGTCGTTTCGGCGGCGCGAATCGAGGAAAATGAGGAAGACGCCGAGGCCAACCTGGGCGACGGACCGAAGCACGGCGAGCCAACTCCCGATGCTGTGATCGGCGAGGATCTTGCCGATGGCGCTTCGGGCGACCCCGACGGGAAATAGGGCGTTCGGCCGGCCGGAACCTGAGCCCGACGCGCGCGAGTTTCTGTTTTCGGCGGTACTGTCGACGTGCAATACCGAAGCGTTGTTCGACTCGAGGGGCTGACGCCCCTTCGAGCGATCGACAAATCGAGTGCGTGTTCTATATCTCGGAAATCAAGATCGCGCGAAGTAAGCGCTCTCAACAACGGACTTACCTTTCTCGTCGGGAGGAGTGAGCGTCCATGGAGCAGCTTGAGCTTACTGACCGGCAACGGATTGAAATCATCCGAAAGAAAGCGACCTGTCCGTTTATAGGATCGGCTGTCGCGGGTGGAGACTTGCCCGTGTTCGGAAGCGTGGAGCGGCCGCTCGCGAAAGTGGAAGACGTCGTCCGGCTGGGCGATAGCGGCGGTGGCGACCTTGGCAGCCACGTGCTGCAGCTGTTTGCCGTGGGCAATCATAGCCGGCTGCCGGATCCGCAAGGCGCGTTCAACGGCGACACCGTGGACGGGTTCTTCAGTCTCGACTTTCCTGGCTCCAAAGGTGCGCATCCCGGCGACAGCGGCATATTGATCGAGAACCCGCTGACCTTCGAAAGCGGGCGGCTCTGCATGGAGGCTTTTGAGCGGCTTCGAGCGCTCGCGGACGACGCGGGCATGCTCGGCATTGCTGCGGTGGGACGATTCATCGCGGATAATGTCAGAAACGACGACCGAACCCGATCCGATCGCGGCAATGCGCTACCCACGCTCGGCCGAATATTGGGCGATGTCGCCGATCGTCTGGGCGAACGCTTTCACGGCAGGTCCTTCCACCATCAGGACCATGTTCGCTTTCTGGAGGATTTCACTTCCGCGATCTCCGGAGACGATCTCGTTCGTTCCGCAGGAGAATTCGGCTTGCTTTTCGCGTTGCTGGCGAACCGACCGGACGCAATCCATGGCAAGATCAAACTATCCGACGTCGAGGCGATGATGGTGCGCGCCGAGCTCCCCGAGGGCTGGCGTGATTGGCCAAAGCGACTTCGGGATTGGGTGGAGTCGACCGGAGAGATCGCGTTTGCCGCGTGGCGCTCTGCCGGAGACCAAGTTTCGCATGCTCCATAAGCGAGAGCCTTCGACCCCTCCCGCCTAGTTTCGACGGCTGCCAATCGCGCACCGAACCAAATCCACCCGTCGAGCGACTATCGCATGGCAAGGGGACGAAATGCGGCGCGATCCGGGTTTGGTGTTGGAGGAACTGCTGGTCGCCTCCGCGATGGCCGGCAGCGAGGCCGCGTTCGGACAGTTGGTGTCGCGGTGGACGCCTCGGCTGATGCGACACGCGCGCCATCTGCTGCATGACTCGGAGGCGGCACGCGATGTGGTGCAGGAGGCCTGGATCGGCGCGGCGACCGGGCTGCGGCGGCTCGACGACCCTGCGCGCTTTGCCCCCTGGATGTTTGCGCTGGTGTCGCGGCGCGCAGTGGACTGCGTGCGGCGCGCGGTGCGTGATCGGCGGCTCGTGGCGCAGGCATCCGAACGCGTCCACGAGACACCTTGCGATACGGCCGACGCGCTGCTCGATCTGCGCAAGGCTATCGCGCGGCTGCCGGTTGGCCAGCGGCTCGTCGTCAGCCTGCATTATGGCGAGGGGTTCGGCGTCGAGGAGATCGCCGCGGCGCATGGGCTTCCGCCCGGCACTGTAAAGTCGCGGCTGTTCGCCGCGCGCGAAGCCCTCAGGAACTATCTGGAAGGAGATGATCATGACGAGCATCGATGAAGCCATCCGGCGCGCGCTCTCGCCCGCCGATGTGCAGGACTATGAAGCGTTGAGCCGGGAGCTCTCTCCGATCGGCGAAGCCATCGGCATGTTCCGGAGTGCGCGACGCGGGTACATCTGGGCGGTGGCGGTGGCCGGAGCGGTGTTCGTCGCGGTCGGCGGCTTTGCCGCGTGGCGCCTGATGCACACGACCGACATCCGCGAAATGTTCGGCTGGTCGCTGCTCGCGATCTTCGTCATGTTGTCGCTTTCGCTGGTGAAGCTGTGGTTCTGGCTGGAAATGCAGCGCAACGCCGTGGTGCGCGAAATGAAACGCCTCGAACTTCAGGTCGCGAGTCTGGTCGCGCTCGTACCGCGCCCATGAGCGCCATCGCTGAAACTCAATGGCTTTCGTTCGGCCGGTTCAGCCGGAACTCCCATAGCGCCGCCGGGCCATTGCGTGCCGGCGCGGCGACGAACAGCGTTCGGAGTTCGGGGACGTAGAGGCCGGTACGCGCGCCGCCGACGGTCGGAATCCGATAGCGCGCGCCGTTCGTCTCGTACACATCGACATGACCCGCGCCGCACACCAGCACCACGCGACTGCCAATCAGGAACAGGTCGTCGGCATCGCCGCACGCGGAACGGAGTTCGGTGGTTCGACCCGTGGCGGTGTCGATCGTCGCGAGCGCGGCGGGCAAGCGATAGGCAAGGGTAATCGTCTTGCCCGTTGAATCGACCGCCAAAGGAAAATTGAGGCGATGGAGCCCGGTCGGCCAGCGCGCGAGCACGACGCCGCGGTCGATGTCGGCCGTCATCACCGCGCCGCGATCGGGAACGTTGACATAGGCAATCGCGCCGAACAGCCGGAAGCCTTCGGGATGGCCGGTCAGCGCGAGCCTGGCCAGCACGCGATGCGTGACGGGATCGATCGTGGCAAGCCCGCCGCTTCCGTAGCCGACGATGACATGACCATTTCGCGTATCGACGCGCACATTGTCGGCGTCCGCGCCGAGATCGATGCGCGCGACCTCGCGGCGGTCGGCGGTGTAGAAATGGACGGTGCCGTCGCCGCAGGCCACCACCAGCTCGCGCTGTTGCGGCAGCCATGCGACTCCCTGCGGCTCCGACAGACCCGAAATCCGGCCGACGACCTTGCCCGCATCGAGGTCGATCGCGTCAACCGTACCGTTCGCGATCTCGGCGACGAACAGGCGGCGGCCGGCGAGGTCGATCGCGAGATGATCGATTCGCCCCTTGGTCTCAGGCAGCGCTACCGTCTGCGCCAATGCGAACGGCGCGGGACCGGTCGCGGGCTGCGCGACGCTGCAGCCAGGAAGGGCGAGCAGCGCCGCCCCCCACAAAAGGCCCCGCACCATAGGCAAGCGATTAGTTCGGCGCGACCGCGACATGACTCAGCGCCGCAGCGAGCCCGTGGGCGAGTTTCTGCGCATCGTCGTTCGCCCAGAAATGCATGAAGAACAGCCGCGGCTGATCGTCGAGCATGTGGTTGTGCAGCGCGGTGACTTCGATCCCGTTCTGGCGAAGCGCCCGAAGCACCGGATTCACTTCGGACGCAGCCAGTACGAAGTCGCCGGTGATTGCCGCCTTGCCGCCGCCGGTGGGCTGGAAATTGATGGCAATCGCCGCACCCATTGCGGGAGGCAATTCCATCCCACCGTCATGCGGCGTTTCGGCGCGCGGAATGCTGAAGGCATCGACTCCGCCCCCGACCTTGCCTTTGCGGCCGAGTATCCGGTCGAGCGCAGCGGTGTCGAGCTCGAGCGCCTCGGCCACCGGCGCCGCCGCAGGCGGCGCCGTCAGCGGCGTGCCGCTCAGCGCCAGCGCGTCGTGAAGCAGTTTCGCCAGTTGCGAGGGTTCGCCGTGACCGGCGATGTGCATGTACATGGTATGCGGCGTGTTGCGCAGAAGATGATTGTGGAGCGCCGTGATTTCGACGCCTCCGGCGATCAGCTTCGCCATCACCGGATTGACCTCGGAATCAGTGAGAACGAGATCGCCCATGACCATGACCTCGCCACCGCCATGCCCGACGAAGGCGAGCCAGGAGCCGAGCGCGAGCGCGGGTTTGACGGCAACACCGTCGAGCGTGACCTTCAGGTCGCTGCGGGGCAGGCCGATGCGATAGACGCCCCCGGGCATTTCGGTTCCGGGGCGACCTATGGCTGACGCGATCCCCTGCTCCCAGGGCTCGGCTGCGTGCGCTGGTCCGGTGAGCGCAAGCGCGCCGAGAATCCCCGCGAGAAATATGTACTTCATCAATTTCTCCTTGCGTTCGCCATCCTGACCGAACGTGCTCGCAGCGGTTACGGATTAACCGCTTCGCACCCGTTCGCGCGCGGGCTTGTGCGACGTCCAATTATGCGTCTCGCCGCGCGCGTCGCGGCACCAGCGATAGAATGCGTCATAAACCAGCATGCCGGCTTCGAGTTGCTCGAGATCGTCGGCATACATACGAGACAGGCCGAGCGACGCAGCGAGCAGGCCAGCGGCTTCGGGCACGATCTCCGGATGGCCAGTGTCGGCGCCGCGCACGATCGCTGCGAGATGCGCGAGCGGCTCGATCCCGCCGAGGGCGAACGCGTCGAGCATCGTGTCGAAGGTGCAGCGATCGCCACGGTGACTCCAGAATATGCCGTCGCCATCGAGGTCGAACGCCGCGCCGCCGAACCGCGCGGCAACCTCCAGCACATCGGCGGGCGGGACATAGAGGAACACAGCGGCGGGATCGACGAAGCGGCGGATCAGCCAGGGACAGGCAATGCGATCGACCTTGGGCCGCGCACGCGTGACCCACAGGGTCCGACCCTGGGCGTCACGCGCCGGCAGCGGCGCTTCAGGTACCAGCGGCAGGCCCTCGTCGCGCCATCCGGCGAGTCCGCCTTCGAGTGCTTCGGCAGTGATGCCGGCGTGGCGCAGCCAGGCCGCGACGCCTTGACTGGCGGCACCACCGTCCTCGCACGCCACGATCGCGCTACGCGCCGCGAGCGCCGCCGACCAATCCGCGACGGTTTCGGCAGGGCGTCGCAGCGCCCCGGGGACGAAGCGCGGTTCGGCTGCGAATGCGGCGTCGGAGCGAATGTCGATGATCGCCGGCGCGTTCGGGGTGCCGATCAGGCGCACGAGCTTGTCGGTGGCGATGGCATGCAATGCAGGCACGGGGCGTCCTCCAAATGGTTCGGGACGCGATTCTTCGGCATAACGCCTCGTGGGGAGACCGCCGTCCCCATGGCTGAGGTATAGCGCGGTCGGGGCTTGGCTTGTCAAGCGAGCGGCCGGGCGTTCGCGCGGCGAACCGGCAGTGCTTGACGAAAATCCGCCCCGGTGCGAGGGAAACGCCGCCAGGACCCGTAGGACTAGTGTAGGTTCCACGACATTCCACTTCACCGCTTCTTCGGCACCGCCTGCGCGGCGCTGCTCGCCGCAATACCTGCAGCGGCCTTGGCCGATCCCGCGCCGTCCTACGCTGAGCTGCTACGCCGGTCGCTCGTCCGCGCGCCGCAACTGCTCGAGCAGGCAGCGCATCTGCGCGCAGCGCGGGCCGAGGCACGGCAGGCGCGCGCTTGGCCTAATCCGAGCGCGGGAATCGAAATCGAGAATCTCGGCGCGCCGCGCACCGCGTCGGACGAGAGCCAACTGCAGACCACATTGACGATCACCCAGCCGTTCGAACTCGGCGGCAAGCGCTCGGCGCGGATCGCGGCGGGTGCCGCAGGCGTCGCTGCGGCGGAGGCGCGCAAGCATCAGGTCGAAGTGGACTACGCAGCCGAGCTCGCGCTGGCCTATGCCACTGCGGAGGCAATGCAATTGCGCGCGCAACTCGCCGAGACGGATCTCGATCGTGCCCGCGACGACCTGCGGGCGACGCAGGCGCTGGTCGCGGCGGGCAAGGAAGCGGCGCTGCGCGCGGCCCAGGCGCAGGCCGGCCTGTCCGCCGCGACCGCGATGCGCGCCGCCGCCGCGGCGGATGTGACGGAGGCGCTCGCGACTCTCTCGGCGTTGGCCGGAGTCGGCGAGCCCTATTCGAGCGTCGCCGGCTCGTTGCTCGAAGTCGAGACACCGATGACCGGTTCTGCACCCGGGCGCTCGCTCGCCGTGGCGACGGCCGAGGCCGAACGCGACGCACGCGCGGCGCTGGTGCGCGTCGAGCGCACCAGGCCGATTCCCGATGTCGGACTGAGCGGCGGCGTTCGCCGCTTCGGCGACGGGGGCACTGGATTGGTGGTCGGGCTGTCGGCAAGCATCCCGCTGTTCGATCGAAACACTGGTGGGATCGCCGCCGCCGAGGCACGTCGCGAAGCGGCCGATCAACAGCTCGCCGCCGCCCGGCTCGCCGCGGCTGCCAGTCGGCGCTCGGCACTCGCCCAAGCGGATGCCGCACGGACCAGGCTCGCGGCCGCCGGCGAAGGCGAAGCCGCGGCAGCCGAAGCGTATCGGCTTGCGCGGATCGGCTATGACGCTGGCAAGACCTCGTTGCTCGAACTGCTCATCCTTCGCCGCGCGCTGGGCGATGCGCGAGCGCTGACGATCGACGCCCGGCTGGCGCGCGTGCGCGCCCTCACTGCACTGGCGCGCGCCGAAGGCCGACTCGCGTTTGGAGAACCCTGATGGAAGACGGCGCACCGCCGAGATGGCCGATGATCGGCGGAATCGCCGCGATCGCCGCGACCGTCGGGTTCGGCGCCGCCTGGTGGCTGCTGCCGCAGTCCGCTCCAGCGCCTGTCGCCGCGCCGGCAGCGGAAGCATCGGTGACCGAGCTCAAGATCCCGGCCGCAACGCTCCAAACGTCCAATATCCTGGTCGAGCCAATCGCGGCGGCAGGGTCCGGCGGGGCGATTCTCGCGCCCGCGACGGTCGCCGCGACCCCGCAAGGCGAAGCGATCGTCGTCGCGCGCGCGTCGGGCACGATCACGCGGATCGCCAAGCGGCTGGGCGACGTCGTGCACGCCGGCGAGACGCTCGCACTGGTCGATAGCCTTGATGCCGCGACGATGACGGCCGACCGCAGCGTCGCCGCGGCGAAAGTCGAGCAGGCGCGGCGCGCCTATGCGCGCGAATCGGCGCTGTTCGCACAAGGCGTGAGTCCGCGTCAGGACATGGAAACCGCGCAGTCCGCGCTGGCCGTCGCCCAGGCCGAAGCGCGCCGCGCGGCGTCGGTCGCCGGCGCAGCACATGTCGCCGGCAACGGTCGTTCTGTCGCCGTCGTGAGCCCCCTGTCGGGCCGGATCAGCGCCGAGATCGCGACGCTCGGTGGCTATGTCGAGCCGCAGACCGAACTGTTTCATGTCGCCAACAGCAGTGCGGTTCAGGTCGAAGCTGCGGTTACTGCCGAGGACGCGCGCCGAATCGCACCTGGAGACACCGCGACGATCCTGATCGGTGCCGGCGCCGCGATCGACGCGACCGTCCGGACCGTCACGCCCGCGGCGAGCGGCGCCAGCCAGACGGTGACGGTGGTGCTCGCGCCGTCGGTGGGCTCGCCGGAACTGGTCGTCGGGCGCGGCGTCCAGGTCCGCATCCGCGCGCGCGGCAGTGGCGCCAACGGCGCTTCGATACCGGAAGAGGCCGTACAGTCGCTCGACGGGCGCGACGTCGTTTTCGTCCGTACCAAGGAAGGATTCCGGGTCCAACCCGTCACGGTCGGGACGCGCAGCGGCGGGATCGCGCAGATCCTGTCGGGCGCGCAGGCTGGCACGCCGGTCGCGACGCGCAACGCGTTCCTGCTCAAGGCCGAGCTCAAGAAGGGCGCCGAGGAGGACGAATGATCGGCCGCATCCTCGCCGGAGCCGTGCATGGGCGCTGGCTGGTGCTGTTCTTCACCGCCGTAGTCGCGGGTATCGGCGCGTGGCAGCTCAATCTGTTGCCGATCGACGTCACGCCCGACATCACCAACAAGCAGGTGCAGATCAACACGGTCGTGCCGACGCTTGCACCGATCGAAGTCGAGAAACGCGTGACCTTCCCGATCGAGACCGCGCTCGCGGGGCTCAACGGCGTCGAAAGCACGCGTTCGTTTTCGCGCAACGGCTTCAGTCAGGTCACGGCGATCTTCAAGGAAAGCGCCGATCTCTATTTCATGCGCCAGCAGGTGCGCGAACGGCTCGACCAGGCGCGGGCCAGCCTGCCGAGTGGAGTCGAACCGCAGATGGGGCCGGTATCGACCGGCCTCGGCGAGATTTTCCACTACAGCATCGAATACACCTATCCCGACGGAAAGGGCGCGCCGCGGCGAGACGGCCGGCCGGGATGGCAGCGCGACGGCAGTTTCCTGACCGACGAAGGCGAGCGGCTGCCCGATCGTGTCGCGCAGCTCGCCTATCTGCGCACGGTGCAGGACTGGATCGTCCGGCCGCAGCTGCGGACCGTAGCCGGCGTCGCCGACGTCGATTCGCTCGGCGGCTACGTGAAGCAATATGTCGTCGCCCCCGATCCGGCGAAGATCGCCGCCCTTGGCATCTCCTATGACGAACTCGCCGATGCGCTGGAGAAAGCCAATCTTTCCGTCGGCGCGAACTTCATCGAGCGTTCGGGTGAAGCCTATCTCGTCCGCGCCGATGCACGCATCCGGTCGATCGACGAGATTGCACGCGCGGTGATCGCGACGCGGGGCGGCGTGCCCCTCACCGTCGGGCAAGTCGCGCGCGTCGCGATCGGCGGTGAGCTGCGCAGCGGCGGCGCGAGCCGCGACGGCTATGAAACCGTGATCGGATCGGCGCTGATGCTGGTCGGCGCAAACAGCCGCACGGTTGCGCACGATGTCGGCGTGCGGCTCGACGAGATTGCTAAGACCTTGCCCCCGGGCGTGCGCATCGTCCCGACGCTCGATCGCTCGCAGCTGGTGCTCGCAACGATCCGCACCGTCGCGCGCAACCTCGGCGAAGGCGCGCTGCTGGTCGTCGCGATCCTGTTCCTGTTGCTCGGCAACTGGCGCGCGGCGCTGATCGCGACGCTCGTGATTCCGTTGTCGCTGCTGGTGAGCGCGATCGGGATGAATGGGCTTGGCATCTCGGGCAATCTGATGAGCCTGGGGGCGCTCGACTTCGGGCTGATCATCGACGGCGCGGTGATCATCGTCGAGAACAGCCTGCGCCGGCTCGCCGAACGCCAGCACCGCGTGGACCGCGAACTCGCGCTCACCGAGCGACTCGACGAAGTGATCGCCTCATCGCGCGAGATGGTGCGTCCCACCGTCTACGGGCAAGTCGTGATCTTCCTGGTGTTCATACCTTGCCTCACCTTCCAGGGCGTCGAGGGCAAGATGTTCTCGCCGATGGTGATCACGCTGATGCTCGCGCTCGCCTCTGCGTTCGTGTTGTCGCTGACCTTCGTGCCCGCGATGGTCGCGCTGCTGCTGCGCGGGCGCGTCAGCGACCGCGAAGTCGCTGCAATTGCCGCGTCGAAGCGCTGGTATCTGCCCTGGCTGCGCCGCAGTGTCGCGCGGCCCATGCCGTTCGTAGTCACCGGCGGCGCCGTCGTCGCCCTGGCGTTCGTCACCTTCCTGTTCGTCGGTCGCGAATTCATGCCGACGCTCGACGAGCAGAACCTCAACCTGTCGTCGGTGCGCATCCCGTCGACGACGATCGAGAAATCGGTCGCGATGGATTTGCCGATCGAGCGGCTGCTGCTGACGCTCCCCGAAGTGAAGATGGCCTATTCGAAGGCCGGCACCGCAAGCCTTGCCGCGGATCCGATGCCCCCGAATGCTTCGGACAATTACGTGATCCTCAAGCCCAAGGATCAATGGCCGGCGGGCGTGACCACCAAGGCGCAAGTAATCGAGCGCATCCGCGCCAAGATGGCGGCGATGGTCGGCAATGGCTATGACGTCACTCAGCCGATAGAAATGCGCTTCAACGAGCTGATTGGCGGCGTGCGTAGCGATGTGGCGGTAAAGCTGTATGGCGACGATCTCGGTACCATGGCGCGCAGCGCGGATCGGATCGCCGCGGTACTGCGCAAGGTTCCCGGCGCAATCGACGTCCGCGTCGCGCAGACCAGCGGATTCCCGACGTTCGACCTGGTATTCGATCGCGCCGCGATCGCGCGCTTCGGTCTCACGGTCGAGGATGTCGCCCATATCATCTCCACCGCGCTCGCGGGTCGCACCGCGGGCCAGATCTTCGAAGGCGACAAGCGCTTCGACATCGTCGTGCGTTTGCCCGGTACCGAGCGCAACGACCTCGACCTGCTCGGCGCCTTGCCGGTCACCCTGCCCGAAATCGCCGGACAGGCGCGCGCTTCGGTGCCTCTGCGCGAGCTCGTCCAGTTCCGCTTTACCGAGGGGCTCAACGAAGTCAGCCGCGACAATGGCAAGCGGCGCATCTACGTCGAAGCGAACGTCTCCGGCCGCGACCTCGGCGGCTTCGTCGATGAGGCACAGCGGCGCATCGCGACCGAGGTCAAGCTTCCGCCTGGGTCATGGCTCGAATGGGGCGGCCAGTTCCAGAACCTCCAGGCCGCGACACAGCGGCTCGCGATCATCGTGCCGATCTGCTTCCTCCTGATCGCCGGTGCGCTCTACCTGGCGATCGGGAGCGCGACGCTCGCGGGTATCGTGCTCACCGCGGTGCCGCTCGCACTCGCCGGCGGCGTGTTCGCGCTCGCACTACGCGGCATCCCCTTCTCGATCTCGGCGTCGGTCGGATTCATCGCGGTTTCCGGGGTAGCGGTGCTCAACGGGCTCGTGCTGCTCGCCTCGATCCGAAAGCGTCTCGACGAGGGCGCCGACGGCGACACCGCCGTGGTCGAGGGTGCGATGGAGCGCGTCCGGCCGGTGCTGATGACTGCGCTGGTGGCGAGCCTGGGGTTCGTTCCAATGGCAATCTCGATCGGAACTGGCGCCGAAGTACAGAAACCGCTTGCCACCGTCGTGATCGGCGGGCTGATGACTTCGACTGCCCTGACCTTGTTCGTGCTGCCCGCGCTCTGCGGCATGATGGTGCGCCGCGGGCATCTAAGACCTCGGCGGGAAGCGCGCCAGCCGTGAAAACTGCGCACAGATTTGCCGTTTGACTTGTACGCCCGCCCCGCCCCAAGCATCGGCCGCATAGCGACGATCGGGGGGATGTCATGGGGGAAGTCACGCCGGAACGTATCCTGCAGATCGGCATGGGTTTCTGGCCCGCGCGGACGCTCCAGACCGCGGCCAAGTTGGGGCTCTTCACTCTCCTCGGCAAGATCGGCATGACCGGGGCCGAACTGTGCGCAGCACTCGCGCTGGCGCCGCGCGCCAATCCCGACTTCTTCGACGCGCTGGTCGCGATCGGCATGCTCGACCGCGACGGCGACGGGCCTGACGCGGTGTATCGCAGCTCGGCCGAGACCGCCGTTTTCCTCGATAAGGCGAGCCCGGCCTATATCGGCGGTTTCCTCGAGATGTGCCACGACCGGCTCTATCCGTTCTGGACCGATTTCGGCACCGCTCTCAAGACCGGCAAGCCGCAGAACGAAACGAAGGACGGCGGCACCTCATTGTTCGACCAGCTCTATGCCGATCCCGCGCGGCTCAAGCAGTTCCTGAGCGCGATGAGCGGCGTGTCGGCGGGCAATTTCATGGCGCTCGCCGCCAAGTTCGACTTCTCGCGCTACTCGAGTCTCTGTGACGTCGGCGGAGCCGAAGGCATATTGGCTATGACGGTCGCGCGCACCTATCCGCACTTGCGGTGCACCAGCGCCGACCTGCCGGTGGTGCAGCCCATCGCGCAGGAGAAGATCGCGGCTGCCGGACTCGCCGATCGTGTCGACGCCGTCGTGGTCGACTTTCTCGTCGATCCGCTGCCCGAGGCCGATGTGATCACCATGGGCATGGTGCTCCATGATTGGGACTTGCCGACCAAGAAGATGCTGATCGCCAAGGCCTTTGCCGCGCTACCGCCGGGCGGCGCATTGATCGCGATCGAGCAGCTGATCGATGACGCGCGGCGAACCAGCGTCGCAGGGCTGATGATGTCGCTCAACATGCTCGTCGAGATCGGCGACGCGTTCGATTATACCGGCGCGGATTTCGCCGGCTGGTGCCGCGAGGCGGGTTTCGCGAGGAGCGAAGTGCTGCATCTTGCCGGGCCGTGCAGCGCGGCGATCGCCTACAAATAGCGAGCGTACCCTACGGAAAGCGACGTCCTACGTATTTGTCCAGAGCTTTGGTAACGGACAAATTTACCAAACGCCAACCCCCGCCGAATAAAAGCTGACTTTCCAATAGGTCGAGGTAGGTCGTGCCTGGCAGTCGGTTGTCTCGTGCGCTTGTCGTCGGCGCCATCGCATTAACGCCCACGTTGGCGTCGGCCGAGGCGCTCAACTTGCCGGTGGCCGCGCGCGTAATCTCCTTCGTCCAACCGCCGCCCAATGGGACGGTGGTTGCTGCAATCGTCTATGACCCGCGCAACCCGGCCTCGGAGGCCGAAGCGGACGCGATCGAGCGTGGCGCAGCTACGGCGTTCGCAGCTGGCAAGGCGACGCTCAAGTTCAAGCGCGTGCCGGTGACTGCGCTCGCCGGGCTCACCGGCAGCCAAGTCGCGTTTGTCACCACCGGGCTGCGCGAGGGTCAGGCCCAACTCGGCGCCGCCGCCGCGCGCCAATCGATTCTCACGATCACTGCCGATCTCACGTGCGTGCAAGCGGGCAATTGCGCGGTCGCCATCAGCGGCGGCCAGCGCGTGCAGATCACCGTCAGCCGCGCCGCGTGCAAGGCCGGCAATCTCCGCTTCGGTTCGGCATTCCTCATGCTGGTCAAGGAAGTCTGATGTCCTCGCGTTTTCGCCTTGCCGCTGCATCGCTGCTCGGCAGCCTGCTCTCGACCGGCGCGCTGGCCCAGGCGGTCGACTATGCCGCGCTCGAAGAGACCGTCGGGGAACCAGTGACGACCAGCGTGACCGGGAAGCCGCAGCGCGCATCCGAGACGCCGGCTTCGGTCGAGATCATCACGCTGGAGGAGATCCGGCGCTCGCCCGCGGTGGACGTGCCCGGGTTGCTCAAGAGCTATGCCGGGATCGACGTCAATCGCTGGACCGAGGGCCAGAGCGACGTCGCGGTGCGCGGCGGCGTGCGGACCTATAATCCGCGGTTGCTCGTGCTGGTGAACGGCCGGCAGGTCTATCTCGACCATTATGGCATGACGGACTGGAACCTGCTCGGCCTCGAAGTCGGCGAGATCCAGCAGATCGAAGTGGTGCGCGGCCCCGCAACGGCGCTGTTCGGGTTTAATGCCGCGAGTGCCGTGATAAACATCATCACCATCGCCCCCGGCGACACGCCGCGGATCAACGGCACTGCCGAGACCGGAAGTCTTGGGCACAGCCGGCTCAGTCTCGTCGCGACCACCCCGTTGGGCAAAGCGGTGCGGCTACGGCTATCCGCAGGTCACGGCCGCGACGACGAGCGGGAGATTCAGGGCGGCCAACAGCAGCCCGGCACAGTCGAGAATGTCCGCCGCGATCAGGTCGCCGGCACCGTCGACATATTGCCCGACGCCCAGACTCGGATCTCCATCAACAGCGGCTATGCGCAGAATGAGCAGCTCGAGTTGCTGCCGAGCCAATATGCGTCGCGGCAGCGTTTCACCGTCGCTACCGCCGGCGCCCGAATCGATCGCGACACCTCGTGGGGCAGCGTCACTGCCAGTGGCTATGCCAATTGGCTCGACACCATCTATGGGGTGAATACCGCCAGCGGAAACGGCATTCTCGGCACCGAATACGACGTCAAGAATCGCATCGCGATGGTGCAAGGCTCATCGCTGATCCGGCTCGGGCTCAACAATGTCGCGCGGATCGGCGTCGAATATCGCGATAACGAACTGCGTGGCGATCTCCTGTTCTCGCCGCGGATCGGCTATTCGGTGGTTTCGGGCAGCGCAATGCTCGATCTCCATCCCAGTGATCGCATGGGCCTCACTTTCGCCGGACGCGTCGACCGACTCCAGCTTTCGCAGCACGGCACGCCGCTCGCCCCGAGCGCAAACCTAGCGAGCGACTACCGGCGCAATTTCGTGCGCGGCAGCTTCAATGCCGCGGTGCTGCTGCAGCTCGGCCCGTCGAGCCAGCTGCGCATCAACGGGGGCCTCGGCTATCAGGTACCGTCGCTCGTCGATCTCGGCGTGCGAATCCCGAGCGGAACGATAAACGGACTGCCGCTGCTGTTCGCCGGCGACCCGTCGCTCAACCCTGTCGCAGCATGGAGCGGTGAGATCGGTTTGAGTCATCGCTTCTCGGATCGGCTCTCAGTCACGGGCAGCCTGTTCTACAACACCACTTCCGATGCGATCGGCACGCCCGGAGACCTGGCGAATATCCAGCTTTCGCTCATCGGCGGTCCAGCGCTTGTCGGGCGTCTCGGCGTTGCCGGCGATTTCCGCGCTTTCGGCATCGAGATGTCGGCGCGCGGCACGGTCGGCAGCGGCTTCACGTGGCGCGCGAACTATAGCTTCACCGACAGCGAGGACCACCTCCTCTCCTATCGTCAGATCGCGCTCGCGCCCGAAGCGACCACTGCGCGCCACAAGGCCAATTTCGAGCTGAGCTATCGGGGCAAGCGCTGGTTCGCGACGGCGTTGCTGCGCTACACGTCGCCCACGCAACAGCTCGGCGTGGTGAACGTACCGCAACTCGCGCTGCTACCGGTCGATGCCGCGCTTGCCTGGGATCAGAAGCTCGGCATCCACATCGGAAAATCGGTCGTGTTCGTCGCGGGCGACAATCTCACTAAAGCGTCCGGCGCATCGGGATCGCCGATCCCCGCCGATCGCCGCGTCCGCGCTGGGATCACCTTCTGGCTGTGAACCGGCTCTTGCCCCTGATCGCCTGGCTGGAAACGCGCACGCGCTTCCGCGACTGGCCGCTGTTGTGGAAGTTCGCGGCGGCGCCGACGCTGATGCTCGGGCTGTTCGTCATTTCGGTTGCGCTGAGCGTGAGCACGCTGATCTATGCGCAATCCGGCACCAGCCACGTCGTGCGCGACGATATGCGCAAGGTCGTTGCGCTGACGGCGATCTCAGCGCGGTTCGATCATGCCAATGGCGAGCTCTATCGGCTGATTACCGACAAGGCGGCAGGAACCCCCGGTGTCGACGTGGGCAAACGCAGCAGCGCGATCGAAGCCGAGCTGCGTCGCGCACGCGGCGATCTCGCAAGCTTCCGCGCCTGGGTGTCAGACGAGGAGCGCGTCCGTCTCGACGCAACGCTCGCCGAGATGGACAAATACATCGAAGCGACCGACGTCGTCTCGTCGATGCTCGACGTCAATTTCTCCGCAAGCGCGGCGATGCTCGCGCCGTTCCAGGCCAATGCGCACAAGGTGATCCAGCAGGTCGACGCCGTCGCGGCGCGCGGCGTCGCCGACGCCGCCGAGCATTCGGCGAGAGTACGTACCGGCATCGCGATCATGATCGCGGTCGTGCTCGTCGCCGCACTATTGTTCGCGGCGATCGGCGTGATCGGTCCGCTCGCGATCGGCCAGTCGCTGATTGCACCGATCCTGCGTATCGCCGAGGCGACGACCGCACTCGCGCGGCGCGACTATCGCGTCGATCTGGACGGACTCGCCCGCGGCGACGAGCTCGGCCAGGTCGTAGATGCGCTCAAGACCTTCCGCGGCCAGGCACTCGCAAAGGAGCGGCTCGAACGCGACGCGCAGGAACTCGAGCGCAGCCGCACCAGGGAGGTCGCCGCCGCCACCGCCGAAGGCGAGCGGCTGCGCCGCGCGACGCTCGACCAGTTGCTCCACCAGTTCGAAGCCAATGTCGCAGTGATGATCGACGAAGCCCGCCAATCGATGGCGCGGCTCGACCGCAACGTCGAACGCGTCGGCCGCGCCGCGCAGGATTCGCGCGAGCTGGCTGCCGAGCTCGACGGATCGGCGGCGGTGTTCGCTTCCGAGATGGCGGCCGCGGAAAGCGCCACCAATGCGCTGATCGAAGGCATCCGTGCGATCGACGGGCAGGTCGAAACCTCGTCGCAGATCGTGACGAGCATTCTCGATCGTGCCGCGCGCGCTGGCGAGGCCGTCGGGCAGTCGGTCGCGCGCGCGGCCGAAGCCGAGAAGGTCGTCGATGTGATCGGCGACATCGCTGCGCAGACCAACTTGCTCGCGCTCAATGCAACGATCGAAGCGGCACGCTCGGGCGAGCAAGGCAAGGGTTTTGCGGTGGTCGCGAGCGAAATCAAGTCGCTGTCGAGCCGCACTGGTGCCTCGACCAGCGAAGTCCGCCAACGCGTCGGCGAAGTCCAGGGCGGCATTCGACATGTTGCCGACGCGACTGCCGAACTCGCCGCGTTGATCGACCGTATGTCGGGCGTCACGCGCGAGGTCGCGTCGGTCTCGCGCGACCAGGCGCTGTCGACCGAAATGATCAACAGCAAGATCGCCGCGGTGCTCGACCGTGCGCGGACACTGTCGCAGACCGGTGCGGATATCTCCGCATCGGCTGCGGAGAACGAAGCGTGTGTCGCGGACCTGCGCGCCGACGGACGCGCGCTCGAGCTGGCGCTGCAATCGCTCCGCGCCGATGCGCAGGAATTCGTCGCCCGGCTGCGCACGGCCTGAACGGGCGCTGCGGTCCGCCTCGCACAGCCCGGGTGCATGGTAGCGCCGCGGCGAACGTAATTCGGCGTGGCTGCGCGGGCGGACTTGATCGAATCGCGCCCGGCTGGGGAAGCGAATCTTGCTGCGCCGCAACAGTGCGGCGCAGCGACTTTCCCACGTTGGGTAACACGTAGCGCGACGCGATGAACGAACGCATGCATTTACGCTATGGCAGTCCGCTGAGCAGCTCCCAAAATGGGGAGTAAAGGTCCAATATGCCTGTAGACAGGTGCAGCATGATGGTATTACGATCATGACAATTCGTACTACGGGAGTCGTCGACGAACCATTGCGAGGGTGGAGCAGATGGACGGAGTTCGCGTCGGGAACAGGGTGATCGGCACGCAGTCGCCGGTGACGGTGGGGTGGGAGAACATCCCCAAGGTCGAAGGTGGCCCAGTGAAGCAATTCGTCTTCACCTGGTTCCAGCCGGCCATTCTCTTCGCGCTGATCGCCTTCTGGTATTATGCGCCCAATTCGATCGCCAAGGCATCGACAGCCGTGTGGATCGGGATCGGCTTCAGGCTGTTGCTGATGGCCCTCGAGTTCGTGAACCCGCGCTTCAAAAGCTGGCAAATCACCTGGAAGGAACTGACCACCGATCTGTTCTACGTCGGGATCAGCTACACGATCGTCCGCCTCGCCGGAAAATATCTCGGCGACGACGCGATCATCGAATTTGTCCAGCATAGCTTCCACTTGGAAAACCTGAAGTGGTTCATCGGCCTGCCGCTGCTGGTGCAGGCATTCCTGATCGCGTTCATTTTCGATTTCGGGCAGTATTGGATGCATCGCGGGATGCACAATTTCTACCCGCTGTGGCTGACGCATTCGGTGCATCACTACATCACGCAACTCAACGTGCACAAAGGCGCGATCGGCAACCCGGTCGAGCTGTTCCTGATCGGGCTCGGCATCGGTGGGTTCTTCGATTTCCTGCCGCGCGCGGCACTGCTCGCCGGCTCGTTCGGGCTCGCCGTCGGCGCCTATCAGCACATCAACGTCCGCTTCAATTCGCCGCGCTGGTGGCGCTTCCTGTTCAACACCACCGAACACCACAGCCTGCACCACTCGCAGGACTATGAATCGACGCGGTGCAATTATTCGAACAGCTTCATCTTCATCGATCGCATCTTCGGCACCTGCATCGACGGGGAAGCTGAACTGCTTGGCATGGAGGGCGGGCGCCGGATGTCGATCCGGGAGCAGATGACCTATCCCTTCACCGAGGGCAGGAAGTCGCTCAAGGAATATTTCGGCAAGCGCAGGGCGGTGCCGGCGGAGTGAGGGGAATCGCTCCGGCCGCAATATCCCCATCTTCATTCTACCTGCCCGGCGGAGGCCGCGCCGTGTGGACCGGCGCGAACCTTGCCGCGCAGTGACGTCGGACATCGCAAAAGGAGATCGCGTGAACCTGCGCTTCATCGACTGGATCTGGCACATCCGCGGCAGTGTGGCGCTCGCGCCCGGGCAATCTAGCGATACCGCGTTCGACAGGCTCACTCCCTTGTTCCTCCAGAGCGGCACCAGCCACGAACGGAGCGGCGACACGCTGACCTTTCGCAAGAAGGACCAACTGGCGCAGGACAAGATGTCCATTTTCGACGGGGGCATGCTGACGGTCGAGACCGGCGAGGCTGAGCCGGTACTGCGCTATCACTTGACCAGCCGTGCATTGCTGTTCTGCTTCCTCGCGCCGCTGCTCTTCCTCGCCATAGCTGGCGCCACCATCGGCATTGCCAGGCTCGACAAATCCTGGTCCGAATCCGCGCCCAAAAAGCCCGAGAAAAAGGACGAGGTTCTACCAATGAACCCCATCGACAAGTTCCTGGGCGCACCCGCACCCGAAAAGCCCAAAAAGAAGGGCAAGAACAAGGACGATGGCGATAAAAAGAGACCCTCACCTACGCCCGCCTATGTGTTTGCGGGGATCTTCGCCGCGCTCTACGTCATCGGGCGAATCCTCGAGAGCAGGCTGGTAAAGTCGCTCTTCAAGAAGAGACTGCTGGACGCGTAAGAGCCTGTTTGGAAAAGCGCGGAAGAGCGCTTTTCAAAGTGCCGGATGGCGCATTTCTAAACAGACTCTGACCTATTCGATGCAGCGTCAAGAGGTTCGCGTCTCGTGCAGGAGCATGTCCATCGCATGCTCCATCGATCCTGCCGGCGTTAGCCCACCACCGCCGACGAAGAAGATCTCGTCCGCGTTCTGAATCGTGTTGAGCCGGTGCGCGATGATCACCTTGGTCGTCGCCGGCGGCAGGTTGGTGAGCACTTCCTCGAGCAGTTGCTCGGTCACCGTGTCGATGTTCGCCGTCGCTTCGTCGAGGATGAGTATCTCCGGCTCGCGCAACACCGCGCGCAGGAACGCCACCAGTTGCTTCTGACCCAGCGAGAGATTGTCACCTCCGCGCTTGATCGGCGTCGCCAGGCCCTCGGAGAAGCGATCGACGAATCCGGCAAGGCCCTGCGCGACCAGCCGATCGGTCAGCGCATCGTCGCTCAGGTCCTCGAGCCCGGCGAGGCCGTAGACGATATTGTCGCGCACCGTGCCGCTGAACAGGAACGGTTCCTGCAGGATGAAGCCGATACGCTCGGCGCGCTCGGCCGAGGTCAGGCTGCGGATGTCGCGGCCGTCGAGATAGACGGTCCCTTCGACGGGATCGTAGAGCCGCGCCATCAGCATCGCCGTGGTCGTCTTGCCGCCACCGGTCGGCCCGACCAGCGCATATGTCTTGCCGCGTTCGAGCGTCAGGCTGACATGATCGAGCACGCGCTGGCCGCCGGGGTATGCGAACCCGACATCCTCGAACGCCAGCAGCGCGCCCGCGCCGCCCCCCGGCGCCTCCGGGCGCTCGACCAGGTTGCTCTCGAGCGCAAGCACTTCGGACACGCGGTCCAGCGCGGCAGTCGCGAGCTGAAGGCTCGACCAGACATTGGCGAGCTGACGCAGCGGATTGTAGAAGGAGGGAACATACAGCAGATAGCCGATCAGCAAGCCAATGCTGACCTCGCCGCGCCCGATCAGCGCGACGCCGAGCGCAAGTACCATGATCGACGCGGCACTGCCGGCAAGCGTAAACAGCGGCGTGAACAGCCCCGAGGCGATCCCGGCGCGTACTGCCGCCTGATAGTTGCGGGTGTTCGCCGCCGCGAACTTCTCCCGGAAATAGTCGAGACGATTATAGGCGACGATGACCTGGAAATTGGCGAAACTCTCCGAGACGTCGCCCGACAGCGCGCCGAGCGCCTCGAGATTGCGCCGGCTGGTGCGCTTGACCCAAGGCGACAGGACGCGCGTGACCACGAAGATCGCGACCGCGGGCAGCAGCGCCGCCACGCCGAGTTCCCAGTTGAGCGCGAGCAGCAAAATGCCGGCACCGAGCATCAGGAAGATGTTGCCGAACATCTGCATCAGCGACTGGGAGAAGAATTGGCTGAGCTTGTCGGTGTCGTTGTTGACGCGCGAGATCAGGTCGCCCGCGCGGTTCTGCGCGAAGAAGGCGATCGGCAACCGCGACAGCTGCGTGAAAAGCCGGTTGCGCAGCCGGAACACGACATTGCGGCCGACGGTGCCCATACACACGGTCTGGACGTAGCTGGTGCCGAGTGCCGCGAGATAGACCAACGCAAGCAGCCCGGCGTAGCGCAGCAGCACGCCATAATCGCCGTGCTTCATTGCGGTGTTGACCACGCGTGCGACCAGCGCCGGACCAAGCAGATTGGCCGAGGACGTAACGATCACGCATGCCACTGCGATCGCGATGTTGCGTTTCTCCTCGGTTAGCAGCGGCGCGAGCGCGCGGCCCGCCGAGAGCAACGTGTCACGCTTGCCGTCCGCTTCGGCGGGTTTGAGCCGATAGTCCATCACGCCGCTTCGTAGCTGTCGGTACTGGCCTGCGAGCGCAGGATCTGGACATATTCGGGCGAACTATGGACCAGTTCGCGGTGCGTACCGTGCGCGAGTACTTCGCCTTCCATCAGCAGGATGATCTGGTCGAAATCCTCGACCGGCGCGATCTTTTGCGTGATCGATATCAGCGTGAGGCCGGGATAGTTGCGTCGCACGTTTGCGAGGATCTTCGCCTCGGTCGCGAGATCGACACGCGCCGTGAAATCGTCGAGGAACAGGATGCGCGGCTCGATCGCAAGCGCGCGTGCGAGCATGATGCGCTGCTTCTGTCCACCCGAGAGCGAGAGGCCCCGCTCGGAGACGATCGTGTCGAGTCCGAGGGGAAGGCCCGCGACGAAGTCGTGCAGCTCGGCGGTTTCGATCGCTTTGGCGAGCTGCGCGTCGTCGACCTCGGCATTGAACGCGATGTTCTCGCGCAGCGTGAGATTGAACAGCTTGCTGTCCTGAAACACGAAGCCGATCTGCGCGCACAGCCGGTTGCGGCGATACGTCTCGATTGGCCGCCCGTCGTACAGCAGTTCTCCCGAGGTCGGAGCGAGCAGGCCGGTCATCACATAGAAGAGCTGCGACTTGCCCGCCGCTGTCGGCCCGACGATCGCGGTGCGGCTGCGTGGCGCGATGGTGAACGCGACATGGTCGAGCACTTTGTGCTCGCCATAGGCAAGCGTGAGATCGCGCACTTCGATCGCGCCGCTCAGCGCATCGGCGCGTTCGCCGTCGGCGGGTGGCGGCGGCGCGTGGAGCACCACCGAAATGCGGCCGTACGACGCCTGCGCCTGGCTGATCGCCATCGACGTGAAGCCGATGATGAAGATCGGGAAGATCAGGATCACCAGATAGGCATTGAATGCCGAGAACTGGCCGAGGCTCATCGTGCCTTCGATCACGAAATGCCCACCAAGCGTAAGGATGGCGAGCGATGCGCCGTTGGCGAGGAAGGTGACGATCGGGATCATCAAGGCGAAATGGCCGAGGATCCGCATGCCGATCGCGCGCGCCTGGTCGTTGACGCCAAGGAAGCGATCGAACTCGCGCCGTCCGGCGTCGAGCAGGCGCACCAGCGCCGCGCCGACGATATTCTCGTTGAGGACCCGATTGAGCTGGTCGACCGTGCCCTGCACTTCGCCGAACAGTTTCCGCACTCGGCGCAGCACCGTGAAGAAGGTCAAGCCGATCAGCGGGAGGATCGTCAGCACCACCAGTGCCAGTCGCCAGTTGACCCATAGCAGCAGCGCACTCGCCGCGATGATCGTGAAGATCGCCGCGATCAGCTGCGCCATCGCCTGCGCGACGAAGGCCTTGATCGCATCGACATCGGACGTGAGATTGGTCAGCAGCTTGGCCGGATTCATCGCCTCGACCGATGCATAGGTCTGGCGCGAGATCACGTCCGCCAGCCGCGCGCGCAGGTCGCGTGCGACGCGTTCGGACGCGATGGTCTGCACCACGCTCTGGAGATTGCCGAAGACGAAGGTGCCAAGCGTGAGCGCCGCCATTTCGATCAGCGCGGCGGTGAGGTCGAGCTTGCCCGCAGTGAAGGCGTCGATCGCGCGCGCGATGACCTGGGGAACGAGCAGCCCGATGCCGTTGCCGGCGACAGTCAGTATGAGCAGCAGCACGATCCAGCCGCGATACGGCTTGAGCAGCGGCCCTAAGCTCGGTCCGCGAGGCGGTCCCCGCCTCTTCTGTTCGGCCACCGTTTTCCCTTTCGGCGGCGCTGCTACGGCCGCATCCCATGTTCGCGGCCAGTCTTATAGAAGTTGCCGCGCCGCAGTAAATTTGGAACTGCGCCGCGCCGCTTCAAGCCTGGGTCAACGTCATCAAGGGGCCTACCAGCACTGCCGTGATGCAGAAGCTCGCGATCACGAGTGCGATGAAGGGATCAAGCCTGCGTTTCACGGGGACTTCGCCTTCCAGTGTATCCGTTTCCGCGCCGCGCGTTGCGATTCTATCGCGGCCTCGTCAGCACTCTCGCGACGAAGCTGACCGCTTTTGCGACGAAGACGTCGCCACGCCCTGAAGCGAACGAACGCCCCCGGAGCCGACTCCCGACCTACCGTACCGGGCAGTGGCGCAGCGTGACTGCGACGCCCAGATTGGGTGTCGAGGAGATTAGTGATGACCGCCCCTACCCTGCTTAGCCAATTGTCTTCGGCAATCGTCGACGTCGCCGCCGCCGCGGCCCCGAGCATCGTCGAAGTCGCGTCGCGACGATCGCTCGCGAGTGGCTTCGTCTGGCGCGAAGGCCTGATCGTCACTGCGGACGAGACACTCGCCGACGAAGGCGAGGTGCTCGTCGAATTTTCCGACGGCGCACAGCATCAGGTCAAAATCGTGGGCCGGGACGCATCGACCGATATTGCGCTGCTCGCGGTCGAAGGCGTGGCCACGCACTCGGCGACACTTTCGCTGGATCCGCCGCGCGCAGGCGCGCTCGTGGTGGTCGCTGCGGCGGCGGAAAGCGCACCGCTCGTAACGCTAGGCGGCGCGATCGCGGTCGGGCCGGCGTGGCGATCGATGCGCGGCGGACAGATCGATGCGCGCATCGAACTCGATCTTCGGCTTCGTCGTCGCGCCGAAGGTGGACTGGCGCTCGACGCCGACGGACGCGCGATCGGCATGGCGGTTCGCGGGCCGCGGGGACGCACATTGGTGATCCCTGCCGCGACGATCGAACGCGTGGCGCCGCTGTTGCTCGAACATGGCGCGATTCCGCGCGGCTATGTCGGGCTCGGGCTCAACGAAGTCGAAGTTGCCGGTCATGGTCACGGCGCGATAGTGATGAGCGTCGATCCCCACGGCCCCGGCGCCGCGGCCGGCATTCTGCAAGGCGACGTCATCCTGCACTGGGACGGCGCGCCGGTTCGCTCGGCCCACCGCCTGGTGCGAACGCTCGACCATGCGTCGATCGGCCGGTCGATCGCACTGACGCTGCGCCGTGGCGGGCAGGATATCGAAACCAGCGTCACCGTCGGAACCCGGCCACGCGGATGAGCGAAGCCAACCCGCTGGTCATTGCGTTGCGCATCGACGATCCGGCGCTCGCACGGCGCGTTGCGGATGCGCTGGGGTCGGTCGCGGGGGTCCGCTTCGCCGGCGACGGCGAAGCGGCAGAACTGACGCTTTCCTCGGCGGCGCGCGAGACGGAACAGACGATACTGACTGCGCGCGAGCGTGAAGTGGTGGCGCTACTGGCCGAGGGACTCTCGAACAAGGAAATCGCACGCCGCCTGGGCATCGCGCTCGATACGGCGAAATTCCACGTCGGCCGAGTCATCGACAAACTCGACGCGACCGGCCGCACCGACGCCGTCGCGCATGCCGCGCGGCGCGGAGTCATCCATTTGTGAAGGCGAACCGACGATGATCGAGCCGCTCAGACAATTCCAACCCGCGGAAGTCGATCTGCACGACGCCTATTCGCGAGCAGTGATGCACGTCGCGGAGACGGTCGGGCCCGCCGTAGTCCGCGTCGAAAACCGACGCGCGAACGGAGGCGGCACGGGATCAGGCTTTGTAATCGCGCACGACGGCCTGGTGCTGACGAACGCGCATGTCGTCGCCGGCGCCAGGGAGTTGCGGCTCTCGCTTCACGACGGCCAGGAGACCAATGCGGTCGTCATCGGCGAGGATGCCGACACCGATCTGGCGCTCCTCCGCGCTGAAGTGCCGCAGCATACGCCGGTGGCGAGCTTGGGCGATTCGAGCCTGCTCAAACGTGGTCAGCTGGTTGTCGCGATCGGCAACCCAATGGGATTCGACGCAACCGTCACTGCCGGCGTGGTCTCGGCGCTAGGCCGTTCGCTGCGCGGCCAGGCCGGCCGACTGATCGAAGACGTCATCCAGACCGACGCGGCACTGAACCCCGGGAATTCGGGCGGTCCGCTCGTGACGAGCAACGGCGAAGTAATCGGCGTCAACACGGCCATCATCGGCGGCGCGCAAGGGCTTTGCTTTGCCGTATCGAGTAGTACCGCATTGTTCGTGCTCGGAGAATTGATCGTCCATGGCCGCGTTCGCCGCGCGCATCTGGGAATCGCCGCGCAGACGATCGAACTTCCGCGTCGGCTCGCGCTCGCGACGCGCGCCGGCCCCCGCGCGATCCGGCTCAACCAGGTCGAGCCGGACGGCCCAGCCGATCGCAGCGGCCTGCGCGCCGGCGACATTATCCTCAGCCTGGAAGGCGAGCCAATCACGGGCACCGACCAGCTGGTGCGCGTTCTCGGAGGCGAACGCATCGGAAAAACGCTCGCGCTCGGCATGATCCGCAATGCACGGCTCGAGCGGGTCGAGATCGTGCCGTCCGAGCGAGGTCAGGCCGGCTAGACTTTCCCCAGCAGTCCAGGCGTACGCCGCAGTCGCGCGACACTCGCCTGTTCATAGGCGAACGCCAGCTGCAAACAGTCGAGCTCACGGTGCACCGGCGCGACAATCTGGATGCCCATCGGCAGCCCGGCGGGTCCGAAACCGGCGGGCGCGGCAAGCGCAGGGCAGCCCGACATCGTGACCAGGCACACACCCTGCATCCATTCGTGATAAGTGCGCATCGCTCGCCCGGCGATGCTCATCGGCCAATGCTCCTCGACCGCGAACGGGAAGACCTGCGCGGTCGGCATGATCCAGTAATCGTAGCGCTCGAAGAACGCGCGAACCGCCTGGCTCCATTCGGTTCGCACTGCCGATTGCGCGCTGATGTCATAGGCGGAGAGCTTCGCGCCCTGCTCGATTTCCCAGATCGCCTCGGGCTTGAGCATCGCCCGGGTGCGCGGATCGGCGGCGAAGCCGGCGATGCTACCGCCCTGCTGCCAGCCGCGCAGCTTGACGAATGCGTCCCACGCTTTGTCGATCGGATAGTCGGGGATTGCTTCCTCGACATGGCAGCCGAGCGCTTCGAACGTCTGGAGCGCCGCGCGGCATGTCGCGAGCACGCCGGGCTCATAAGGCAGCGCGCCTTTGCAGTCGCCGGCCCAGGCGACACGCTTGCCCTTGACGCTCGCTCCGAGCTTGCCGGCGAACATGTCGCCCGGGCTTTCCATCGACAGCGGCGCGCGCGCATCATAGCCGGCCTGCACCGCTAGCAGCAGCGCGAGATCGGGGACGTTGCGTGCCATCGGTCCGGCTACACCCATCGACGGCAACCAATCGTCCTTGCCGTGCGCCGGCACGCGGCCGATGCTGGTGCGGAAGCCATAGACATTGTTCCAGCCCGCGGGATTGCGCAGGCTTCCGCCATAATCGCTGCCATCGGCGAGCGGCACCATGCCGAGCGCGAGCGCGACTGCCGCGCCGCCGCTGCTGCCGCCGGCCGACTTGCTCGAGTCATAGGCGTTGCGCGTCGCGCCATAGACCATGTTGTAGGTATGCGATCCCAGCCCGAATTCCGGGGTATTGGTCTTTCCGACGAAGATCACGCCGGCATTTCGCAGCCGCTCCGACTGAAGGCCATCGGCGGGCGCGATGGTATCGCGGAAGATTGGCGAGCCCTGGGTAAAGGGCAGGCCCTTGACCGGTGTCAGGTCCTTGACGGCGTGCGGCAAGCCGTGGAGCGTTCCCACCGCCTCGCCTGTCGCCAGCCGCGCGTCGGCCGCCTGCGCCTGATGGAGCAGCCCGGCGCGATCCTGGAGCGCCACCACGGCATTGACCTTGGGGTTGAGCGCCTCGATCCGGTCGAGATGGGCAGTCATCACTTCGACGCACGACACTTTGCGCGAGCGGATCAGCCGGCGCAGCGTGATCGCATCCAAGCCGGCAATCCCCGCCCCATAGGGTGTCGCATCGACGGGCGCTGCGGCAACGCCGATCGCCAGTGCCGCGAGCGACAGCATCGTCCGCCGATCGAGTTCAGGGGCCGCCGCGCCATCGTCCCGTCGTTCCATATCGTCCCCCGCGCCTGCCGAACGACAGCATCGCCGCAGTTGCACGCGGCATCAAGCGGAACCGAAACGAATCAAAGGAAAGGCGCGCAAGCTGGCAGCAAGATCGGCCTGCCCGGCCCTTCGGCACCTTGTGTCGTAATGGCTCAGCCAGCAAGAACGGCGCTCGACCCACATGAGAAGCAAGGAATGGAGATGGACCTGGGGATCAAAGGGCGAAAGGCGATCGTCAATGGCGGCAGCGCGGGAATGGGCAAGGCGGCCGCACTGGCCCTCGCACGCGAGGGCGTCGATGTTTTCGTCTCCGCCCGGGGCGAGGAACGCCTGTTGCGCGCGTGCGACGAGATCGCCGCACTGGCCACAGCCAATGTCACGCCCGTCTGTGCAGACCATTCGACGGCCGAGGGACGCGAACGGATATTGGCCGCCTGCCCCGAGCCGGACATCCTCGTCGGAACCTGCGCGCCGCCGGCGATGACGCCCGACTATCGCGCGATCACCGAACCGCAATGGCGCGAAGCGATCGACATATCGTTGCTGTCCCCCGTCGAATTCATGCGCCGCGTGCTGGACGGGATGGTCGCACGCAAATGGGGGCGCGTGGTCAACATCGCCACGGTCGCGGCCAAATATCCCGGCGAGATTCGGGCGCTGTCGGGTGCGACGCGCGCGGCGTTGGTCAACTACACCGTCGCGGTGTCCAAAGTGGTGGCACGGCACAATGTCGTGATCAACAACCTGCTTCCGGGAATGCACCACACGGCGACGGTGGAAGAGTTGTTCACCGCGCGGGCCAACGCCAAGGGCATCACCTACGACGACGAAGTTGCCGAATTCGTCAAGGACTGGCGCATTGCCGCGGGGCGGTTCGGCGAATCCGTCGATGTCGGTGCCTTTGTGGCGATGTTCTGCAGCGAATTCGCCAACTACACTACGGGCCAGAGCCTTGTCATCGACGGTGGCGCAACGACGTCCACCTTCTGAGCGAGCCTCGCCGACAGCGTCCGCCGCTGCTGCTGTTGTGCGACCTACCCCTTGGTCGTTTCCCAATACATTCCTATCGGGCGCCGGGGACGTGTAGCGCTCCCTGCAGCGGCATGGGTCGCGGGCGGGCCACACGCGCACCGCTCTGTCCGGCAAAATTCCTGAGCACTGGTCCCGACCAGTCGCGAATGACGCGTTCGGCGATCCGCCATTCGCCTTCTTCGTGGCGAAACCGGTCTTCGTAATAGCCCATCACGTTGAGTAGATGAGGTCCCTCCTCCTGTCGCAGCGCGACGGCGACATAGGATTTTGCGGAAGCCCCAGCACCGCTAGCCGAGACCAGCGTGTTGGTGACATGGTGCTGCCGCCCCGCCGAAGAAGGAAGATCGCGAAAGAAGCAGGCAAAGTGGCGTAGCGCGGCATGCCCCTGCCACCGGTCCGGCGTTTCGAAGGCATCCCAGAGAAGCACTCCGTCACTGCAGAAACAGGCGACGAATCCATCGACATCGCCGGTGTCGAGCGCCCAGGCGTAGCGCGAAATCACATCCCGGATTGCGAGCTGGTCGGCAACGCTGAGGGTTCCCGTCATGATCATTTCACCGCGTAGTAATCGAAGAAGGTGGAGGCGCCGCGCCGCTCCGCCACGCCAATGAAAACGGTCCGGTTGAGCCAGGCGTGGACGCCATCGGGCGCTTCGAAGCGCGGAGTAATGCGGCAATAGCTGTCCTCGGGGTTTGCCGATCCGCCCGCCTCGATCCGCGCCATGGTTTCGGGGCTCGAATAGGCGATGCCGCGATTGTGGATATAGATTGGCGTGCCGTCGCTCGCCTCGAGCATGTAATGCGCATCGAATTCGATCAGCCCGCTGTCCCAGATGTGCGGCCAGTCGCCGCCCGAGTTCGCGACGACCCGGCCAGAAAGACGGGGCCCGCCGACCTCGCCGCCCACGAGCGCGACGAAGCCGCGCGTGACCTGCTTGAATGCCGGGCGAAAGCGCAGCCGCGGTCCGTCGGCGAAATCGAGCCGGACATGGAACGCCAGCTCCAGCACGGGTGATTGCAAGACAGTCCCTCTCCATATGGACGCGCGCCGGCGCCGCGCCCTGGGTAGCCGCAGATTGTACGTGTGACGAGAGCTCGCCGCGAACGCCAGTTTGGCGTGCGACCGCCTCGCGGTACATAGCTGCGATGGACAGCGACTTCGATTACCTCGTGATCGGCGCCGGCAGCGCCGGATGTGTGCTGGCGAACCGGCTGAGCGCGGACCCGGCCGTGTCGGTCTGCCTCGTCGAAGCTGGCGGCGACTCCCGGCATGCGTTGATAGACATGCCCTTGACCTGGATGCAGGCCGCGGCGCATCCGCGCTTCACCTGGGGCTATGAAGCGGCGCCCGACCCCAATCTCGACGGCCGCACGCAGCCCATACCGCGCGGCAAGCTGCTCGGCGGCTGCTCCGCCATCAACGGGACCATGTATATTCGCGGCGCTGCCGCTGACTATGACGGTTGGCGCGACGCAGGCCACATCGGCTGGGGCTATGACGACGTCCTGCCCTATTTCCGCCGTTCCGAAACCAATTGGCGAGGGGAAAGCACGGAGCATGGAGCGTCGGGCGAGCTGGCGATCTCGCCGATGCAGCCGGACAAGCTTCTCTACCCGGCGTTTCTCGAGACCGCGAAGCGACTGGGGTATTCGGAATGCCCCGATTTCAATGTGAGTCGTCCCGAAGGGTTCGGAATGCCGGATTGCACGATCCGAGGCGGCCGCAGGGCGAGCACGATGCGGGCGTTCATCGATCCCGTAAGGGACCGGCCAAACCTGAAACTCCTTTCCGGCAGCACTGTCCTGCGGATCCTATTCGAACAGAAACGTGCTCGAGGCGTCGAAGTGATACGGCGGGGCGAGCGCGCAAGCGTCAGCTGCCGTGGCGAGGTGATCCTGAGTGCAGGGGCGCTCAACAGCCCGCATCTGCTGATGCTGTCCGGTATCGGACCGGCAGACCAGCTGGCACGGCACGGCATCACCCCGCTGGAGGACTTGCCGGGTGTCGGACAAAATCTGCAGGATCATCCGATCGCCATGGCGATCTGGAAGTCCGCCGCGCCGATCCGCTTCAACGACGATATTCGACTCGACCGGGCGGCGCTGGCGTTTTTGCAATGGCGGCTGTTCGGCAAGGGTCTGTTTTCCCAAAGCCCGATGTCCATCCAAGGCTTCGTTCGCTCGGGAGCGGAGCAACAAAGGCCCGACCTACAGTTCCAGATCGTGCACAGCGGCTATGACGCCAGGCTTTGGTTCCCCTTCTGGCGCAAGCGACCGATGGCGCAATATTCGTGCGGCGCGATCCTGCTCGATCCGGAAAGCCGAGGCGAAGTCACTCTGGCTTCGGCCGATCCGATGGAGCTGCCGCAGGTCCAGTTCAATTTCATGAGCGCCGATGGCGACAAGGCACGATTGCGCAAGGGCTTCCGCTTCATCCGCACGTTTCTGTCCACCGGCGCCGCAGCCGAACTTGCCGAAGTCGAGCTCGCGCCCGGTTCCGGGGTCGAGAGCGATACGGACGTCGACCGGTGGTTGCGCGCATCGCTGATCAGCGCGGGCCATCCGGCAAGCACCTGCGCGATGGGCAGCGTGGTCGATGATGCGCTGCGCGTGAAGGGCGTCGATCGGTTGCGCGTCGTCGACGCTTCGATCATGCCCACGATCGTTCGTGGCAATACCCATGCGCCGACCGTGATGATCGCCGAAAAGGCTAGCGATCTGATTCGTGGTTCGTTCAAGACGCGGGCCCAGCCTCGCTGAAACGGGACCTAGGCGTCGCGCGCGGCGCCCGAGGTCGCCCGGCCGGACCGATCGAAGCCGATCGCTCCCTGTACCAGGATCAGCAGTGAGGCCAGCAGGCCGATGGCAAGCGAGAAACTGCCGGTCCAGCCGACTGCGAGCCCGGTCAGATAGGGTCCGACGATACCGCCCGCCGTCCCGAACATGCTGATCAGCGCAACCGCGCCGATCGGCACCGTATCTCCGCCAAGCCGTACGGCCCCGGGAATGGTCCAAAACACGCCTTGCGCCGCGCCGATGCCAAATCCGGCGGCGGTCAACAGCGCGAGCACGGGCCAGCCGCTGGGCAAAAGCGCGGCAACGATCATGGCGATCCCTGCGACTGCGCTGGGGATGCCGACATGCAGCAGCCGTTCGCCCTTATGGTCAGAACGGCGCCCGTTGAACACCAGGCCCAGGGCAAGACCGAGCAGCGGTAGCGCGCTGAGCGTCCCGATCAGGATTTCGCTCGAACCCAGATCGAGCGCGCGCACCAGTTGCGGCAGCCAGAACACCAACGCGTACGAGCCGGTCATCATCAGCAGCCACGCGGCGCAGCACCGCCATAGCCAGGGATCGCGGACCATTTGGCGATAGGAGGGGTGTTCGACCGTGTTTGCGTCGGTCGGCGCCTCGAATGCCGCCGACAGCCACCCCTTCTCGCTCGCGTCGAGCCAGCGCGCCTGTGCCGGTCGATCGACGAAATAGAGCGCCGCCGCAAGCGCAAGGACGAAATTGGGAATGGCAACCAGCGCGAACAGGAAGCGCCACGACGACAAGCCGAAGGCGTTGTCGACGCCGAGCAGCCAGCCGCACAGCGGGCCGCCCAGAACCATCGACAACGGCACCGCCACCAGCGCGCCGGACATCGCCCGGCCCCGCAACGATGACGGTGCCCACTGCGAAATGAGCCAAGTCATTCCCGGGGCAAAGCCGGCTTCCGCCATCCCCAGCAGGAAGCGCGCGGCGTAGAACCCCGAGACGCTGCGGACCTGCGACATCCACAGCCCCGAAACTCCCCACAGCACCATCGAAACAAAAATCCAGCGTTTGATGCCCCAGACGCGCAACAGCCCGACATGCGGATATTGGAACAGCAGATAGGCGAGGAAGAACATGCTCACGCCCAGCCCGAATTGCGCGGGCGACAAGCCCAGTTCGGCCGACATGGCGCTGCCGGCATAGCTGATATTCACGCGGTCGATCGAGTTTGCGACGGTGATCAGCGCAATCGGAAACACCAGGAACAGGAAGAGTTTTCGCTCCACCCGCGCGCGTAGCCTCGAAGTGGCGTGCGATTCCATTGCGGCCTTCATTATGGCCAATAGCCGGAATTGAGAAGGCGCGCGCGGCGGGACCTGCGCCGCTCCCCCGCTCGATTTTGGCCACGGCTTTCCGCGCTCGTGGCAACAAAATGGGGCTCCTCCGACCTTGGCCGGAGGAGCCCAGCAAGCCGACCCGCGGATCGGTTGCGCTTACGCCGCCAGATCGAACCGGTCGGCGTCCATCACCTTGACCCAGGCCTTGGCGAAGTCGTCGACGAACTGCCCGCCGGCATCGCTCGCGGCATAGACTTCGGACAGCGCGCGAAGTTGCGAGTTCGATCCGAACACCAGATCGGTGCGCGTGGCCCGCCATTTCTCCGCATTGCTCCTGCGGTCGGTTCCGACGAATTCCTCGTCGCCCGAGGCGTCGACTTCCTTCCACGCCGTGCCCATGTCGAGCAAGTTGACGAAGAAGTCGTTCGTCAGCTGCCCCGGCCGATCGGTGAACACGCCGTGCTTCGAGCCCTCGTAATTGGCACCGAGCACGCGCAGTCCACCGACCAGCACGGTCATCTCGGGCGCGCTTAGCCCGAGCAGCTGCGCGCGATCGACCAGCAGCTCCTCGGTCGGAACGCTGAACCGCACCGACAGATAGTTGCGGAAGCCGTCCGCCTTGGGCTCGAGCGGCTCGAAGCTCGCCGCGTCGGTCTGTTCCTGCGACGCATCGGTGCGACCCGGCGTGAACGGCACGGTGATCGCATGACCGCCGTCCTTCGCCGCCTTCTCTACCGCTGCGGTGCCGCCGAGCACGATCAGGTCCGCAAGGCTCACCGCCTTGCCGGCCGCATCAAACTCGGACTTTATGCCCTCAAGCACCCCGAGAACCTTGGCGAGTTGCGCCGGCTGGTTGACTTTCCAGTCCTTTTGCGGCGCGAGGCGGATGCGCGCACCATTGGCGCCTCCCCGTTTGTCCGACCCGCGGAACGTCGAGGCCGAAGCCCAGGCGGTCGAAACCAGCTCGGCGACGCTCAGTCCCGACCCGAGGATCTTCGCCTTGAGGTTCGCGATGTCACCCCCGTCGATCGACGGTCCCGTCGCGGCCGGGAGTGGATCCTGCCAGATCAGGTCCTCCGCCGGCACCTCCGGTCCGAGATAGCGTACCTTGGGCCCCATGTCGCGATGCGTGAGCTTGAACCAGGCACGCGCGAAAGCATCGGCGAACTGGTCGGGGTTCTTGTAGAAGCGCTCGGCGATCTCGCGATATTTGGGGTCGGTCTTGAACGCCATGTCGGCGGTGGTCATCATCGTCGGCAGGCGCCGGCTCGGACTGTGCGCGCCGGGCGCCATGTCCTCGGGCTTCTGGTTCTTCGGCTGCCACTGCACCGCACCCGCCGGGCTCTTGACCAGCTCATAGTCATATTCGAGCAGCATGCGGAAATAGTTCATCGACCATTGGATAGGCGTCGGCGTCCACGCGCCTTCGAGCCCGCTGGTGATCGTATGATCGCCCATTCCGCTCTCATGCCCGCTCTGCCAGCCGAGGCCCTGCTGCGCGATGTCCGCGCCTTCGGGCTCCGCGCCCACTTTCGAGGCGTCGCCCGCGCCATGGCATTTGCCGAACGTGTGTCCGCCGGCGGTGAGCGCGACGGTCTCCTCGTCGTTCATCGCCATCCGCGCGAACGTCTCGCGGATATCGCGCGCCGATTGCATCGGATCGGGTTTGCCGCCCGGCCCCTGAGGATTGACGTAGATGAGGCCCATTTGGATCGCGGCGAGCGGGTTCTCGAGTGCTTTGCCCGATTCCTCGTCGATACGTGTCGTGCCGAGCCATTCCTCCTCGGTGCCCCAATAAATGTCCTTCTCGGGCTCCCACACGTCGGCGCGGCCGCCGCCGAAGCCGAAGGTCGGGCCGCCCATCGATTCGATCGCGACATTGCCCGCCAGGATCATCAGGTCCGCCCAGCTGAGCTTGCGCCCGTATTTCTGCTTGATCGGCCACAAGAGCCGGCGCGCCTTGTCGAGATTGGCGTTGTCCGGCCAGCTGTTGAGCGGCGCGAAGCGCTGCGTGCCCGACGAGGCACCGCCACGCCCGTCGCCTGTGCGATACGTCCCCGCGCTGTGCCACGCCATGCGGATGAAGAATGGGCCATAATGGCCATAGTCCGCCGGCCACCACGGCTGGCTGTCTGTCATCAACGCGGTCAAGTCCGCCTTGAGCTGGGCATAATCGAGCGACTTGAATGCCTGCGCATAATCGAAGTCGTCGCCCATGGGATTACCCGTCAGGCCATTCTGATGCAGGATGTCGATCGAAATCTGGTTCGGCCACCAGTCGCGATTGGTCCGGCCGAGCAGGGTGCGCAGCGCTTCCGGCTCCTTGGCCGGATCGCTCAGCGGGCCTCTCGAAGGTGCGTCCAAGGTCGGTGCGTCCATGATGTAATCTCCTCTCCTCCGCCCCAAACGCACGCTAGGCTCGAAAGCGCGGATCGAGAAACGATACGATCTGATTGGTGCAAGCGAGAAAATCGATCAGTCCCGCGCCGGTAAGCGAAACTTCACATCGTCGTCGGAATTGACCGGCCCGTCGGTCGCACGGGGCAAGGGAACCTTCATCCGCCGATCCGGTTGGCTCTATCGATGAGACACCTGATCTCCATATTTATAGCCGCCGCATTTTTCGTGCCCTCGCTTGCAACAGGCCAGGTGCGAACCCAGCCCTCGCCCGCGGACATCAGCTCGAGCATCGCCACCGCCCGGGCGCAGATCGCACGCTATCGCTTCGCCCCGCCACGAACGGGTGGAGAGCGATGCTATGATTTGAAGCAGATCGTTCGGTCGCTCCGCGCGGGACGCAAGGCCAGCGCTCAGGTGCAGTGGCAACAGCGGATGCGCCACATGTGTGCGGCAGCGAGCAAGTCGACCGATCTCTGACAACCGAACGCGGCTTCCGAACCGAAGCGGTTACGCCTAGACGTCCCGTAGCTTTGGGAGTGGCGCATGGCCGACGCAGTCGCATACAAGATCCTGACCAGCGAACAGATGACGGCGCTCGAGCACGACAAGAGCTTCGCCGGCGCTCCGGTGGACCTGGCCGACGGCTATATCCATCTCTCCGCTGCCGATCAGCTGCAGGGCACGCTCGAGAAGCATTTTGCCGGTCAGCAAGGACTGTGGCTGGTCGCCGTAGACCTCGACGCGATCGCCGAGCAGATCAAGTGGGAGGAGTCGCGTGGCGGCGCACTGTTCCCCCATCTCTACGGAACGCTGACGCTCGACGCCGTGCTTGCCTGGTCGCCGGTCGAATATGAACCCGACGGGGCTCTGCGCCTGCCGGTCGCGGGATGAGGCTTGACCCTCACGCGGCGTGAGGGACTATCGAGTCGTCCTGCGGAAGGACGAGGCATGGCACGCTACACGGTCAAACAGCTCGCGCAGCTCTCGGGAGTCTCGGTGCGCGCGCTGCATCATTACGATGCGATCGGCCTGCTCAAGCCGGCGTTCATCGGCGAGAATCGGTACCGCTACTACGGCCGCGAAGAGTTGCTCCGTCTGCAGGACATCCTCTTCCACCGCGAGCTCGGCGTCCCGCTCCACACGATCGGGCAACTGCTCGATCGCGGCGGCGCGGACCGGCTCGCGGCGCTCGAAGCGCATCGCGCCGAGCTGGTCGTGCGCCTGGACCGTTCGCGCCGCCTCGTCCGGACGATCGACCGCACGATCTCCGAATTGAAGGGAACCAGCATCATGAAGGACAGCGACCTCTACCAGGGCTTCTCGGCGGAGAAACAGGCCGGCTACGAAGCCCAGCTGATCGAGCGCTATGGCCCCCGCATGCGCGAGCGAATCGACCAGAGCCACGTTGCGTGGGACAAACTCGACGATGCCGGCCGGCAGGCGCGCATGGCCGAGTCCGAAGATGTCGGACAAGGGCTTGCCGCGCTGATGCGCATCGGCGAGCCCCCCGAGAGCGATGCAGCGGAGGAACTGCTCACGCGACACCGTGCCTGGGTGGCCGCAATGTGGAATCGCCCCTGCCGTCCGCAGGCCTATGCCGGACTGGGCGAACTCTACACCTTGCACCCGGACTTCCGCGCGCGGTTCGAGGCCGTCGAGCCCGGCTTTACCGACTGGCTCGCCGCCGCGATGCGCGCGCATGCGGAGCGCGCTTCGGATTGATTCATTCAGGCAGGTGGCAAACCGCCTCGACGTTGACGCCGTCGGGATCGAACACGAAGGCGCCGTAATAATTGGGGTGGTAATGCGCCCGCAGTCCCGGCGGGCCATTATCGCGACCTCCGGAGGCCATGGCCGCGGCATAGAAAGCGTCGACCTCGCCACGCGTGCGCGCGACGAAGGCGATATGGATGCCGGACCCGCGCGGTCCGAAATTACCGAGCCAGAAGTCCGGCTTGCCGTCGCGACCATAGCCGAGGCCGTGATAGCCGCCGCTCTGTGCGGGCGTGACTTCCATCATGACGCTTGCCCCCAGCGCACCGAGCGCGGCGTCGTAGAAGCGGCGCGACGCGTCGAAGTCGCTGGCCGCGATGCCCAGATGGTCGATCAATTGCCCCTCCTTATGGATAGAGATCCACGCGTTCGAACCCCTCACCTTCCGCCGTGAGCAGCAGGGTTCGATGACAGGTCAACGGGTCGCGCTCAAAGCAGAGCAAGACACTTATTTTGTCAGCAGCAAGCGCGCGCATCGCCGCGGCCTGCGCCTGCGCCTCGGGCAAGCCGAGCTGGACGTCATAGACTCGCCGGAGCGTGGCCTTGTCGCCCTTCTTGGCAGCATCGCGGCCTTCTTTGGGCGTGCCGAGCGCCTTGAGGTGGACATAGCCGATGCCGGCCTCCTTGAGGCTCGCGGCGAGCACATTCTTCGAAAAGCCCGGGCGGCGCGACAGCGGGACGGCGCGCACGTCGATCACTTGCTCGACGCCCGCGCCCTGCAGCGCTCCGATGAACTCCGCCATGGTCGTCTGCTCGTAACCGATGGTGTAGATTCGCGTCATGCCGCCTCCGTGCGTACCACCCCGACTGCGATCAACGTCTGGCCGACGAAATAGAGCGGCCAGACCAGCAGCCCCGGCAGTGCCGACGCGGCCAGCGGCCCCATCCGGGCGAACAATAACAGGTCCGACGCCGCAAACAGCACCGCGCCGAAGCCGACGAAGGCACGCGGATAGCGGCTGATGCATGCCGTTGCGGTCATCGCGCCAAGCGCGAGCGTATAAACCGCCACCCCCATCGCAATGCCGCGATTGGTTGGCAGCAGCCAGGCGGTCCCTGCGATCGTAAGCGCGATCGGCAGCGCGAACGCGAGCGTCGCGCGGCGATGGTTGAGATAGAACCATATTGCCACGAGGTGGCCGGCGAGGAAGGCGAGCGCCCCCGCGGTAAGGCCTGCGATGTCGATCAGCGCGTCGCCGACGGCACTCAGCGCGAGCACCAGCGCGATCCACCGACCGGGCGTCTTGCCGATGCACAGCAGCGTCCAGAACGCGAGCAGTCCGACACCCGAAGCTTTCATAGCAGCCCGCAGCCCCTCCGCGAGCGCATCATGCGGGATCAGGAAATAGCTTGCGCCGGCCACGATCGCGATCGGCAGGAGAAGGTCTCTGAGATGGCGCATTGGCAAGAACCACACCCTCCGGCGGGCGAATTCAGGAAATCATTGGCGCCGAGAGCGGGCTTTCGATCTCACCTGAACCGGCAAAGGGATCACCGGCGCCGCGGCAAGACCGTAGCTTGCCAAGGCGCGGATGAGAGCGCAACCAACGCAAAAATAAGGTGCGGGAGAGCGATGATGCGTAAGACGGCAATGCCCGTCTGGGGATCAGCGATTCTGGTGCTGGCCCTGACCGGCTGCGGCGAGGGATCGGCACCACAGGGGGTGACGAGCACGCCGGCCATCGCCACGCCGTCGCCCAGCCCGACGCCGACGCCCAGTCCAACGCCGACGCCGGGTGCGCTCTCCCAGGCCGACGCGCACATCGCGCCCTGCATCAATCTCGGCAATCATCTGGAGTCTCCCCGGGAAGGCGATTGGGGCCGGCTGCTCACCGAGCAGGACTTCGCGGATCTCACCGCCAAGGGTTTCCGGACCGTGCGTCTGCCGGTACGCTTCTCTTCGCATCAGGGCGCCGCACCCGGCTACACGATTGACCCGGCATTCCTCGATCGCGTCGAACATCTGGTCGACGTCGCCCGTGCGCGCGGGCTGCGCGTCATCGTCGACAATCACAATTTCGATGAACTCATGGCCGATCCTGCGGGCCGGACTCCCCAGCTCACTGCGATCTGGACGCAGGTCGCGACGCGGTTGAAGGACAAGGACAGCGAAGTCTGGTTCGAACTGATGAACGAACCGAACGGCGCCCGGCTCACCAATGCCAATCTGGTCGCGACGCTCGATCCGTCGCTCACCGAGATCCGCAAGACCAACCCCGTGCGCACCGTGGTGATCGGCGGCGAAAGCTGGAGCAGCGTCTACAACCTGACCACGGTGCCCGTCTTCAATGACGCCCGCATCGTCTACACCTTCCACTATTACGACCCGTTCAATTTCACGCACCAGGGCGCGCCATGGGTGACGCCTGCGCTCCCCACCGGCGTCACCTTCGGCAGCACCGCCGATACGAACGAGCTCGCCGCGAATGTCGTGCGCGCGCAGGCGTTCATGACGCGCACCGGCCGCCCGCTGTTCATGGGCGAATATGGCGCCTGGGAAGGCGTCTCGCTCCCGCGGCGCGCCGCCTATTACAAGGCGGTGCACGATGCTTTCGCCGGCGCCCAAGTCGACGGCTGCGCCTGGGCCTATGTCAACACTTTCCCGATCCGCGATGCGTCGACCGGCACTTGGTATGACACGCTGCTCGCAGCGATCGGGCTATGACCCTGGCCGTCGCCGGCCACGCAGCCGAAATCGCACCCTTGACTACAGACATTTCTGAAATTACAGAAATTACATGTCACTTATCGATCATCCCGATGCCAAGGCGTTCATTCTCCACTGGGGCGAGATGGGCACACATTGGGGCGTCAACCGGTCGGTCGCGCAGATCCATGCGCTGCTCTATCTCTCCGACCGGCCGCTGACCGCCGAGGACATCGCCGACAGCCTCCAGCTCGCGCGCTCGAACGTCTCGACGGCACTCAAGGAGTTGCAAGGCTATATGATCGTCCGCCGTGTCCACCAGGAAGGCGATCGGCGCGACCATTTCATCGCCGAGACCGACTTGTGGGATATGCTCATGCGCATCGTCGCCGAGCGCAAACGCCGCGAGATCGATCCCACCATCGCGCTACTCGGCGAGCTTGCCGAGCGGCTCGCCAACGACAAGTCCGCGCCCAAAACGCTGCGCGACCGCGTGACGCGGATGCACGAGTTCATCGGCACGCTCAGCGGCTGGTACGAGCAGGTGCGCGTGCTGCCCAAATCGACGCTCGTCACGCTGATGAAGCTCGGCAGCAAGGTCGCGCGGCTGATCCCGGGCAGTTCCCGAAAAGACTGACACTCGCTCACAGGAAGAATTCGCACATTACGCAGTTTCTGTATTTTCAGAAATATCAGAATCATGGAAATCGTATCGATCCACTCAAACGAAGGAGAAGCGAAATGATCGAGATTGTCTACGCGCTGTATCTGCTGATCAGCATCGGCATCACCATCTGGGTTGCGCACACGCTGTCGAAGAACGGCGAAGTGTTCCTGATTCAATGCTTTGGGCACAATGAAACGATCGCGCGCTCGACCAATCATTTGCTCGTCGTCGGCTTCTATCTGGTCAACATCGGCTTTATCACGCTCGCGCTCAGCCTGGGACGTGAGCCGCAGACGACCCCGGACGCGATCCGTTTCCTGAGTTCGAAGGTCGGTCTCGCGGTGGTCGTGCTCGGCGGCATGCACTTCTTCAACATGGGTGCGGTGGCGCATTTCGGCCGTACCGTCGAAGGCTGGTTCGCGGCGCGCCCGAAGCCGGCATTGGAGGGCTGAACCATGCGCCGGTGGCATCCGCCCACGCATCGCTCGACGGCCATATTGGTCCCGTCGACCATGGCAGGCGCGCTCTACATGCTCCTGGCGGGCCTGTTCACGACGCTCGACACCAACGACCCGAAAGTCTTCGATCCGCAAGTCGCGGTGGCGGTCATTCCCATTGCGGTCGCCGCGACGTTCTTCGGCTTTTTTCTGGCGTTGCTGCCGATGCTACTGGGCGTCATGGCGATGTATTGGCTCGGCAGTTGGAACCTCGGGCTGCGCCACCCCGCGGCCTGGGGACTCGCCGGTGCCGGGATAACGTCTGCATTTGTCTGGGGCATCAACGGTTGGGAAGCGACATACGCCCAGGGGCTGGCTGCAGGGTTCGTCGCAACCGGCGCGCTTTGCGCAATGCTGGCGCGCCGCTATGTGCGCTGGCCGGACCAAGAGGAATGGCAGTGACGGCGGACGTACATATCATCGGCGGAGGGCTCGCGGGTTCGGAAGCGGCGTGGCAGCTTGCACAGGCGGGCGTGCGCGTGCGGCTGTCGGAGATGCGCGGTTCGGGATCGACGACGCCCGCACACCACGGCGACCGCCTCGCCGAGCTGGTCTGCTCGAACAGCTTCCGCTCGGACGATGCCGAACGCAATGCCGTGGGGCTCCTCCACGCCGAGATGCGCGCGATGGGTTCGCTGATCCTCGCGCAAGGCGATGTCCATAAGGTGCCCGCCGGGTCGGCGCTCGCTGTCGACCGCGACGGTTTCGCCGACGGCGTGACCGCCGCGCTCGCCGCACATCCCAATGTCACGATCGTGCGCGAGCGTGTCGACCGGCTGCCCGAGGCCGGACTTACGATCGTCGCGACGGGCCCGCTCACTGCGCCCGGCCTGGCCGAAGTGATCGGCGCGGCGACCGGCAAGGACAGCCTCGCCTTCTTCGACGCGATCGCGCCGATCGTGCATTTCGACAGCATCGACCTGGAAACGGCGTGGTTTCAGTCGCGCTGGAACAAGGGCAATGGGAAAGACTATATCAACTGCCCGATGAACAAGGAACAGTATCTCGCTTTCATCGAGGGTCTGCTGGAGGGAGAGAAGTCCGAGTTCCGCGAGTGGGAGAATGTCCCCTATTTCGAAGGCTGCATGCCGATCGAAGTGATGGCCGAGCGCGGAGTCGATACGCCGCGCTATGGGCCGATGAAGGGCGTCGGGCTCGACGATCCGCGCACCGGGCGCTGGCCCTATGCGGTGGTGCAGCTGCGCCAGGACAATGCCTCGGGCACACTGTGGAACATCGTCGGCTTCCAAACCAAGCTCAAGCACGCCGAGCAGGTACGGCTGTTCCGGACGATCCCCGGACTGGCGCGCGCCGAGTTCGCGCGGCTGGGCGGGCTGCATCGCAACACCTTCATCAAGTCGCCTGAGCTGCTCGACGGCACGCTGCGGCTCAAGACGGCACCGCATATCCGCTTCGCCGGCCAGATCACCGGCTGCGAAGGCTATGTCGAAAGCGCGGCGATCGGGCTGCTCGCCGGGCGCTTCGCCGCTGCCGAGCTTCGCGGACAGGCGCTTTCGCCGCCACCACGGACGACCGCACTCGGCGCGCTGCTCGCGCACATCACCGGCGAGGCCGAAGCCGAGACCTACCAGCCGATGAACGTCAATTTCGGACTGTTTCCGCCGATCGAGGTCCGCTCGAAAAAGGCTGACCGCAAGCTGCTCTACACCGCGCGGGCCCGCGATGCCTTGGCGGCCTGGCTGGCCGCTTAGCTATTCGTCGTCGCTCTCGTTCGGCGCCGCGGCCGCCACGGGCGCCGGCTTGCCGCACGCGCACGCAGGCTTTGGCTTGCGCTTGAGCGCAGTGGTGGCGAACTCCTCGCGCGAGAGCGTGTTCGAATGATCCTTGTCGGCGGTTGCGAACTTGTCGATCGCGCGGAACGCCCACTCGTCGAAGCTCAACTTGCCGTCGTGATCGCTGTCCATCTTGGCGAACATCTTGTGGCGTTGGGTGAAATATTCGTCGCGCGTGATCGTGCCGTTGCGATCCTTATCGGTGCGATCGAAGCGCTTTTGTTCGCGCGTACGGGCGTCGGCTTCGGGAACGGTATCGGGCAGCGGTGTCGCCGCCGCCGTTGCGGCGGGCGCGGCAGGCAGCAACTGGGCCATCGGCGCAGTCGCCGTGCCGCGAAAGAAGAACACGCCTGCTGCAACGAGCAGCAACGCCGCCCCCGCCCCTGCCAGATAGCGCCACATAACCCCTCCCCTGCCGCCGCCAGCCTGCCGCGCGCGCCGGATTCGGACAAGCCCTAACGGCCGCTTAATCGATGCCACAGCAACCGCGCCACCCGGCGCGGGGCGCCATGGGGTATGGGCGTGTCGATGGGCAGCGCAAGATCCATCCGCGCGAGATGCGTGAGCGCACCCAGCGCGCGCGCCCCCCGCGGCCAACGGTCGCCCCGCAAGACGCGCAACGCGCGCGCCGCGCTGTCACGTGCGGCACGCGCCAGCTGATCGCCGCGGAGATGGCGCGCCAGATCGGCGAGTGCCCAGCCGCGACCCGCCTCCCGGGCACGCTCGGCATCGGTGCCGAGCACGCGCGCTGCGAGCGCGAACAAGCGCCCGCCCCGCTCGTCCGCGAAAGCCTCCAGCGCCGGCAAGTCGAGTGGGTCGGCAAGCGCGAACGCTTCCCACGCCTCGGCAAGCGATGCGAGTTCGGTACCGCGTACGGCGCGAGGCAGGACATGTGTGCCAAGCGCCTGCAATACAGGCTCGGCCGGCAGCGCTGCCGTGTCGAGTGCCGCCAGCCGGTCGCGCCACCACACCAGGCGCATCTGTCCGATCGCCGGCTCGCGCGTCGTACGCAGCACCTGCGCGAGTGCATGATCGAGCGCGAACAGTGCCGCCAAGGCGGGCCGCGCATCGGCGGCCGCGTAGCTAAACGCCAGTTCTATTTCCGGATTTTCTACGTTCATTTCCTGGGGTTCGCTTCCCGCCATCCCTAAGCGCGCTTTAACCAGATTGCTGTAGCTGCCCTAGCATGGGTGAGGAATATCCGGGCGGTCGGGGGACCGGTGCTATGCGTGACGACCGTCAGCATCGACGGAGCGGGTTGATGACTCGCCTTGCGCGCGACGTGCGCGCGAACACCATGGCATTGATGGCCATGGCGATGATCCCGATTGCCGGTCTTATCGGCGGCGCAGTCGACGTCAGCCGACTCTACATCGTCAAGACGCGTCTCCAGCATGCATGTGACGCCGGCGCGCTCGCCGGTCGGAAGACGATGGGCGGTGGCACCTGGACGCAGACCGTCAACAACGTCCCGAATTATCCGCAGATCGCCGCGAACAACTTCTTCGATGCGAACATCTCTGCCACGCCCTATGGCGCGACCAGCCTGGCGCGCACCTTCTCCGAAAGCGGAGGCAAGGTCAGCGGCACGGCGTCGGCCGTCGTGCCGATGACGTTGATGCAGGTGTTCGGCCAGGAGCAACAGACGATCACGGTCAATTGCGATGCCGAAATGCGCCTGCCGAACACCGACGTTATGTTCGTGCTCGATACCACCGGATCGATGGGCTCGATCCCGACCGGAGACACGCAGACCAAGATCGATTCGCTCAAGGTCGCTGTGAAGTGCTTCTACGAGATCGTCGCGAAGCTCGACACCGACGCGACTTGCACCACCGGGGCACCGAGCGGCGGCACCGGCAATCAGGTGCAGATCCGTTTCGGCTTCGTGCCCTATGCGACGAATGTGAACGTCGGCAGGCTGCTGCCGACCTCCTATTTCGCCGACAGCTGGCCCTACCAGTCGCGGACCTGGGCTTCGTCGGGCACGACGACGCAGGGCACGCCCACCATGACCTCGACCAGCACCAGCTGGGGCACCCCGAGCGCGTGGTCGACCAAATCAGCCACGGCGTCGGCGAATAACGCGAATAAGTGCCAGAACAACAACGTCATGCCTGCAACGGCCACGACAAACGGCGCGACGACTACAACCCAACTCACTTCGACGACTTCGCAAAGCTCGCAGACCGTTACCTACAAGACAGATACTGCGGTTACCCAGACCGAATATCAATACAACAGCTACTCCAGCTCAAGCAATACCTGCTACTACGACACCCGCACGACTTCGGGCACCACGACGAGCTATTACACGCGGACGGATGCGATCCAGGCGATGTGGAAGTACGGCCGAATCATGCAGAACATCTCCGGCCTAAAGAACGGCACGTCTTGGAACAGTTCGTTTCAGCTGCCGATCGGCAACAATGGCACGCTGAAGTCGATCAGCTGGGATGGCTGCATCGAAGAGCGCGCAACGGTCGCGCAATCGAGTTACAGCCCAATTCCGAGCGGCGCCAAGGATCTGGATCTCGATCTCGTCCCGACGCAGAGCGACAGCACCACGCTGTGGGGCCCCGCGCTGCCAGACATGATCTACACGCCAAGCGATTCCTATGGGAACTGGACCTACACCGGATCTCTCACGGATGGCTATGCCGAGGTCTCCAGCAGCTATGATTACAGCAACGGCTCCTCCTATGAATGCCCGGTTCAAGCGAAGAAGCTGCAGACCTGGAGCGATGCCTCGGCGTTCGACGCCTATGTCGATCAGCTCACACCCGGCGGCAACACCTATCACGACATCGGCCTAATCTGGGGGGGGCGGCTGATGTCGCCTACCGGGATCTTCGCGTCGGAGAACGCGACGACGCCGCAGGGCGGCGACATCGAGCGCCACATGATCTTCATGACCGACGGCGATCCCTGCACCAGCGTCGGCAACTACCAGGCCTATGGCGTTGCCTGGTTCGACCGCCGCCAAACGAGTTCGGCGTCGGCCCCAACCGACGGCTGCACCACCACCGGCACGCTCACCCAGCAAGTCAACGCGCGTGTCGACGCGATCTGCACCGCGATCAAGAACAAGAACATCACGCTTTGGGTGGTTACGTTCGGCTATGTCGACCCCAACACCGTGACGCGCCTGACCGCCTGTGCCTCGTCGGGCAAATATTTCAGTGCGAATAACGCCGCGCAGATCCAGTCGACCTTCAAGTCGATCGCCGATCAGATCTCGCAGCTGAGGTTGACGCGATGAGTGGCCGCTCTTCGATCAAGCGCGGGAAGACACGGCTCGAGCTCGACGAACGTGGCGCAGCGATGATCGAGTTCGCGCTGATCGCTCCGGTGCTGTGCATGCTGCTGCTGGGCGCGTTCGACATCTCGCACACGCTCTACTCGCGCGCAGTGCTGCAAGGCATCGTCCAGAAAACCGCGCGCGATTCGACGCTCGAATCGAACACGACTGCGGCATCGCAGACCGCGATCGACGATCGCGTGCGCGCACAGGCCAGTGCGCTTGCCAATAACGCCACGATCACGATCACACGCCGCTATTATCGCGATTATACTTCTGCCGCGGCCGCGCAGGCCGAGGCGTGGACCGATACCAACCACAACGGCACTTGCGACAGTGGCGAACCCTATCAGGATGCCAACCAGAACAGCAGCTGGGACAAGGACGGCGCCAACAGCGGCCAAGGCGGCGCGAAGGACACGACGCTCTATACCGTGACCATGACCTACCCGCGCATGTTCCCCGCGGCAGCGTTCATCGGCGGATCGACCAGCACGACAATCTCAGCCGCCACCGTCCTGCGCAACCAGCCCTATAGTGACCAGGGCAGCTATGCCGCCCCGGTCGTGAGAAACTGTCCATGACCGCGCGCGCCATCCTTCGACGCCTGACGTCGCTGGGTCCCGATACACGCGCGGTGGCGATGCTCGAATTCGCGCTGACGCTGCCGGTGGTACTGACTTTGGTGCTCACCGGCGCCGAACTCACCAACTATATCACTACACGCATGCGCATGAGCCAGATCGCGCTGCAACTCGCAGACAATGCCGCGCGCATGGGTTCGGGAAGTATGCTTTCGTCCAAGACGATCAGCGAAAGCGACATCAACGACCTGCTCACCGGCGCGGGACTGCAGGCGGGCGAGCTCAATCTGTACACGAACGGTCGCGTGATCATCTCCGATCTCGAGCCGACCAGCAATCCGAACACGGCGGGCACCTACAAGATCGGCTGGCAGCGCTGCCGGGGCGCCAAGACCAGCCACGCCTCGAGCTACGGCACCTATGGTGTTACGAGCGGCACGAACAAAGGTGTCGGCATGACCGGCATGGGCCCTACCGGGCGCCAGACGACGACGCCCGACAATACCGCAACGATGTTCGTCGAGGTCTATTACGAATACACGCCGCTCATCCAGAGCAGCCTCACACCCTCGTTGACGCTTACCGAAGTCGCCTCGATGGTCGTCCGCGACCGCCGCGACCTGACCCAGATCTACAACACGCCGACGGCTACGATCAGCAGTTGCTGACGGGCGCCCGACGGGCTCAGCGGTACGTCACCTTCTTGACCGCGGCGACGACCTTGTCCGAATTGACCAGCGCGAGCTTTTCGAGGTTCGCCGCATAGGGCAGCGGCACGTCCTCGTTGGTCACCCGAAGTACCGGCGCGTCGAGATCGTCGAAGCCTTCGTCCATCGCGATCGCGACGATCTCCGAGGCAATCGAGCATACCGGCCAGCCTTCCTCGACCACCACCATGCGGTTGGTCTTGGCCAGGCTCTTCAGCACGGTCGCCTTGTCGAGCGGGCGCAAGGTACGCAGGTCGATCACTTCGGCATCGATCCCCTCTTCGGCCAATTTCTCGGCGGCTTCGAGCGCAACGCCGACGCCGATCGAATAGGAGACGAGAGTCACGTCCTTGCCCGGACGCATGATCCGCGCCTTGCCGATCGGAAGCACCCAATCGTCGAGCTTGGGGACTTCGAAAGTTCGGCCGTACAGGAGCTCATTTTCGAGGAACACCACGGGATCCTCGCTGCGGATGGCGGCCTTGAGCAGCCCCTTGCAGTCGGCTGCGTCATAGGGCGCGATCACGATCAGCCCGGGCACCGCAGCGTACCAGGGGCCATAATTCTGGCTGTGCTGTGCCCCGACGCGCGAAGCGGCGCCGTTGGGACCACGGAATACGATCGGGCAGCGCATCTGGCCGCCCGACATGTAGTTGGTCTTCGCGGCGGAGTTGATGATGTGGTCGATCGCCTGCATCGCGAAGTTGAACGTCATGAACTCGATGATCGGCCGGAGGCCGCCCATGGCGGCGCCGGTGCCGAGCCCGGCAAAGCCATATTCGGTGATCGGGGTGTCGATCACACGCTTGGCTCCGAACTCGTCGAGCAACCCCTGAGTGACCTTGTACGCGCCCTGATATTCGGCGACTTCCTCGCCCATCACGAAGACCTTGGGATCGGCGCGCATCTCCTCTGCCATCGCGTCGCGGAGCGCCTCGCGCACCGTGATCTTGACCCGCTCGGTACCTTCGGGGATTTCGGGATCCGACGCCGCGTCGTGCGACGCCGCCTGGAACAGCTGCCGCGCCCCGGTCTCGACCTGATGCGGATCGGGCGCGGCGGGCTTGGCGGCAGCGACCGGCGCCTCGGATTCCTGCGCCTTCTGCTCGGCGGCGGGTGTCTTGGCGGTCACTTCCGGCTCATGCTTGGGCGTCGCGGGCGCGGGATCCTCGCCCTCGGCGGCGATCGTCGCGATCACCGTGCCGACCGCGACATTTTCGGTCCCCGCCGGGATAACGATCGACGCGATGGTGCCGTCGTCGATCGATTCGAATTCCATCGTCGCCTTGTCGGTCTCGATCTCGGCGAGAACATCGCCCGACTTCACCTGGTCGCCTTCCTTGACGAGCCATTTGGCGAGTGTGCCTTCTTCCATGGTCGGCGACAGCGCCGGCATCTTGAGCTCGATCGCCATTTCAGTACGCCTCCACCAGCACGTCGGTATATAGTTCCTCGAGCGCAGGCTCCGGCGTTTGCTCGGCGTAATCGGCCGCCTCCTGGACGCGCTTGCGGATCTCCGCTTCGACTGGCTTCAGCTCTTCCTCCTTGACACCCATTGCCTCGAGCTCGCGCTTGGCATGCTCGATCGGATCGGATTTGTCGCGCACCGCCTGGACCTCGTCGCGCGAACGGTACTTGGCCGGATCGGACATCGAATGGCCACGATAGCGATAGGTCTTCATCTCGAGGATCAGCGGCCCCTTGCCCGAGCGCACCCAGGCGAGCGCTTCCTCGGCGGCGCCGCGGCACGCGAGCACGTCCATACCGTCGACCTGAATGCCGGGGATGCGGAAGCTCTCGCCGCGCCGGTAGAGCTGGTCCTCCGCCGACGAGCGGCCGACCGCAGTGCCCATCGCATATTGGTTGTTCTCGATCACATAGACAATCGGAAGCTTCCACAGCTCGGCCATGTTGAAGCTCTCATAGACCTGGCCCTGGTTCGCCGCGCCGTCGCCGAAATAGGCGAGCGTCACGCCGCCGTCCTCATTATATTTGTGCGAGAACGCCAGGCCGGTGCCGAGCGCGACCTGCGCGCCGACAATGCCGTGGCCGCCGTAAAACTTCTTCTCGGTCGAGAACATGTGCATCGAGCCGCCCTTGCCGCGCGAGATGCCCGCGGCGCGCCCGGTCAGTTCGGCCATGATGATCTTGGGATCGATGCCATAGGCGAGCATATGCCCATGGTCGCGGTAGCCGGTGATCACGCTGTCCTTCTCGGCGTCGAGCGCCGATTGGAGACCAACGGCGACGGCTTCCTGGCCGATATAGAGATGACAGAAGCCGCCGATCAGGCCGAGGCCGTAAAGCTGCCCCGCCTTCTCCTCGAAACGACGGATGAGCAGCATCTGCTTGTAGAATTCGAGGAGCTCGTCCTTCGAGGCATTGTACCGATCCGGCTCGGCGGGGCGTTCGCGATTGGTTACAGCAGGTTCGGAGGCTGGTTTTTTACGCGCCGGTGCTTTGGCCACGAGAGAGTCCTCGTCAGAGAGATAATGCGGGGCCTATAAGCGTGTTTTCGCGCCGCGCGCAACAAGGCGCGCACGAGGGCCGCCGCCTCGACCGCAAGCTACTCGCTCGCTCGTCTAATGCGCCGGCGCGACCTGCTTGATGTCGAGCACATGCTCGTTGGGGCGGACCACGTTAAGCTTCGCACGCACGAGCTCGTCCACCAGGTCGGGATCCGCATGGTTGGGGTCGAGCAGCTCGACTCGGTTGCGAAGCACCGCACGCTGCTTCTCGAGCTTGGCATATTCGGCCTGGCGCGAGGCGATCTGGCGCTGATAGTCGCGGTAGGACAGGATGCCGTTCGGCCCCATCACGGCGTAATAGCCGAAAAAACCGATGAACACGATCGCCAGCGCGGGAAACCCGGCCGAACGCAGCACCTGCCAAATCCGAAGCTGAGTTTTACGCGCCATGCCCGATTCTTGCTCAACCCTGGCGCGAGATCAAGCCGTAGTTGCCCGGAATATGTTCTGAAAAGCACCAGCCTCCATGGGCGACGCGGCCGGGCGCGGCGCGGGAAGCGCGCCGGCCCGACCGTCACTTCAGCCCTTGATCACCGAGCGCCCGGCATAGACCGCTGCATCGCCCAGCTCTTCCTCGATACGGATCAGCTGGTTGTATTTGGCGAGCCGGTCCGAGCGCGACATCGAGCCGGTCTTGATCTGGCCGCAGTTGGTCGCGACCGCGAGGTCGGCGATCGTCGAATCCTCGGTTTCACCCGAGCGATGCGACATCACCGCCGTGTAGGCCGCGCGCTGCGCAGTACTCACCGCTTCGAGCGTCTCCGAGAGCGTGCCGATCTGGTTGACCTTGACCAGCAGCGAGTTGGCGAGCCCACGTTTGATTCCGTCGCGCAGCCGCGCCGGGTTTGTCACGAACAGATCGTCGCCGACCAGCTGGACCTTGGCTCCGATCTTGTCGGTCAGGATCTTCCAGCCTTCGAAATCATCCTCGGCCATGCCGTCCTCGATCGACACGATCGGATAGCGCGCGGCCAGATCGGCGAGATAGTCGGCCATCGCCGCGGGATCGCGCTTCACGCCCTCGCCTTCGAAATCATAGACGCCGTTCTTGAAAAACTCGGTCGCGGCGCAATCGAGCGCGAGAACGACATCGTCGCCTGGCTTGTAACCCGCTGTCTCGATCGCGCGCATGATGAAGTCGAGCGCCTGTGGCGCGCTGGCGAGATTGGGCGCAAAGCCACCTTCGTCGCCGACCGCGGTCGCGAGACCTGCGTCGTGAAGCTGTTTCTTGAGCGTGTGGAAGATTTCGGCGCCCGCGCGCAGCGATTCGATCATCGTCGGCGCGCCGACCGGCATGATCATGAATTCCTGGAAATCGATCGGATTGTCGGCGTGCGCGCCGCCGTTGATGATGTTCATCATCGGCACGGGCAGCAGATGCGCGCCGACGCCGCCGACATAGCGATAAAGCGGTAGCCCGCGCGCTTCGGCGGCGGCCTTCGCGGCCGCAAGGCTCACGCCCAGGATCGCATTCGCGCCGAGCAGGACCTTGTTCGCCGTGCCGTCGAGCGCGATCATTGCCGCGTCGATATCGGCCTGATCCTCGGCGTCCATGCCGACCACTGCCTCGGCGATTTCATTGTTCACCGCAGCGACCGCCGTGGAAACGCCCTTGCCGTGCCAGCGCGACTTATCGCCATCGCGTTTTTCGACCGCTTCGTGCGCGCCGGTCGAGGCGCCCGAAGGCACGGCGGCGCGGCCGAGGCTGCCGTCTTCGAGCAGCACATCGACTTCGACGGTCGGATTGCCACGGCTGTCGAGAATCTGGCGTGCGTGCAGGTCGATGATTGCGGTCACGGAACGGCCCCCTATGTATGGTGATGGATGCAGTACGGCTTGGCGCGGCCCTTATCGGCTCCGGCGAAGATGGGCAATTCGTCGGATGGAACCAGCCACCGGCCCTGCTGTTGTCCGGAACGAAACCAAGGAGAATCGTGATGGCGGACGAGTCCAAGCCCAACGCACCCGAAGATCAGGTCGATGCCGCGTCGGCAGGCGCGACGACCGGCGGAAACGCCGCTGGCAGCGTGATCGGCCAGAATTGGCGCGACGAAGCGAGCAAGTTCGCGCAACAGGCCGGCGAGCGCGCCAAAAGCCTGGCCGATGAAAGCAAGACGCGCGCGACCGACGCGCTCTCCGAATTCTCGAGGATGATGAACGACGCCGCCGGCTCGGTCGATGAAAAGCTCGGGCCGGACTATGGAAAATATGCTCGTTCGGCGGCGGACTCGCTTGCCGGCTTCGCCGACACGCTCAAAGGCAAGGAAGTCGACGAACTGTTCGACGACGCGCGCGAACTGATCCGCAAGAGCCCGGCAGTGGCGATCGGCACAGCAGCGGCGCTCGGCTTCGTACTCGCGCGACTGATCAAATCGGGTGTCGATGCCGCGGCCGATCTCGGCGACGGCGGCAGCAAGAAGCCCGACGCCTGAAGCGCAGCTGGCCTGAGAAAAGGGGGCGCATGGGGAACGGACCCGAGGAAAGCATCGGCACGCTGGTCGGCCGTCTGGCGGATGACGCGCGCGCCTATGCGCAGGCCGAGGCGAAATATTATCGCACGGTCGCGGAGGAGCGGCTGGGCGAGGCGCGGGTCGGGCTCGCACTGGCTGCCGTGGCGCTTTTGCTGGGGCTGGCAGCAGCGATCGCGTTGATTGTCGGATTGGTGCTCACACTGGCGACATTGATCGGCCCCGGCGCCGCGACGCTGATCGTCGTAGCGCTGACCGCCGGGATCGCCGTCGGACTCGGCTGGCTCGCTTACCAGCGGCTCTCGGGCGTGTTTAGGAACAAGTCGTGACCAGCCAAGCCGATGTTGCGCTCGCCGAGACACGCACCCGCGAGGCCCGCGCGCGCTTGTTCGCGACGTTCGAGGAACTGCAGCACCGTCTCACCGCCACAGCGCTTGCCGAGGACGCGGTCGAGATCGCAAGCGAAAGCGCCGTGGCGGTGGCGCGCAGCGCCGCCGAAGCGGTGCGTTCGCGTCCGCTGGTGATTGCCGGCGTGCTCGGCGCGCTCGGGCTGGTTGCCGCGCGCGGACCAATCGCACGCGCGCTCAAGGGCAAGGACGACAAACCTGCGACGGTCGAGAAGATCGGCCCGAGCGATGCAACCCCCGCCACGCCGGCGAGTTTGAAGCCGAAACGAGCGCGCGCGAAGAAAGGATGTTGAAATGCCGGAGACCGATGCGATCGAAAAGCCGAGCTTGCGCGACACTGCGGAAGAAGCAGTGGAGACCCTTGGCGAGAATCCCCTGGCGCTCGTGATCGGCGGATTGGCGGTCGGGATGATCGTCGGCGCGCTGCTGCCGCGGCTCGCCAAGGAACGCGAACTGCTCGCGCCGCTCGGCCAGCGCATCGCCGACAGCACGTCGGCCGCCGTCCAGGCGGCACGCGAGACCGGCAAGAACGAGCTCAATGCGCTGCTCCCGGACCGGCAGGCGACCAAGGATCGCGTCAACCAGCTGTTCGGCTCGGTCCTCGAAGCAGCCAAGGCGGCGGCATCGAAACCCAATCCGTAAGCAACACATACGGTATTGAGCGTTTACGTTCACGCGCTACTGAGAGATGAGGTGTTTGCGGCGTCGCTGACGCAGACATCGAATCTTTTGGGAGCCATGAGCGGATGAGCAAATTGCACCTCGTTTTCGGCGGGCGAGTGAAGGATCCTCAACACCTCGAGTTCACCGATCCGTCGGCGCTGGACATTATCGGCATCTTTCCCGACCGCGCGGCCGCCGAGAAGGCGTGGCGCGCCGCTGCACAGCGCACCGTCGACGATGCCGAGATGCGCTATGTCCTGGTGCATCTCCACAGACTGCTCGAGCCGAGCCTCGACAGAAACGCCTAAGTTTTCAGTCGGCTTTCGCGCAGCCGGATGAACAGCAGCGGCCGTGCCATCATTATGCCCGCGACGAAGCCGCCGATGTGCGCCGCCCAGGCGATCGGAAATCCCTCGCGCCGCGCGACGGCTTCGCCGAGCAGGTTGACAGCGGTCCAGGTTGCGATCTGCCACGCAATCTGCACCACGCGTGGGCTGAACACGCCGATCGCCGGTGCGCGAATCGCGCCATAGAGCGCAGACTGCGCGCCCACGAATGCCGCGATCGCGCCGCTCGCGCCGACCATCGGATCGAGTCCCTGCGGCTCCACTGCCCATTGCGCAAGCGCTGCGGCATAGGCGCCGGCGACATAGATCGTCAGCGTCCGCCGCCAGCCCAGCGCTCGCTCGGTCAGGTTGCCGGTGATCAGCAGCATGGCAAGATTGCTCAGCAGGTGGACATAGCCGCTGTGGACCAAGGTCGCGCTGAGCGGAGTCAGCAGCGCAGGGACCATCGCGAAATCGGCCGGGGTACTGGCCGAGAACCGCAGCGGGATCACGCCCATCGCAAAAACCGCCCATTGCTCGCGATGCGTGAGCGCGAGCACGACGTACGCCGCGGCGGTCAAGCCGATCAGCGCCAGCGTTGCGGGGGGAATGCGCAAAGCCATGGCGCTAGGCCTCGTGACGCGATCGATCGATCGCGCCATGCGAGCCGGTTTCCTGTCGTCGGTTGCTGCGGAAGTCGATACTCACTTTTCCGCGCGACGCCCCCGGTCAGATGAACTCGATGCGCGATACCAGATAGTAGCGGTCGCCCGACGGGACGGTCACTTCGACCTCTTCGTCGACCTTCCGCCCAATCAGCGCGCGGCCGAGCGGCGAGTTATAGCTGATCCGCCCGGTCTTGGCGTCGGCCTCGGCCTGGCCAACGATCTGGTAGCGGACCGGCTTTTCGTCCTCGTCGAGCAGCGTCACGGTCGCGCCGAACACGATACGGTCGCCCGAAAGCTCACGCGGGTCGATGATCTGAGCTCGGCTGACCTTGTCCTCGATATCGGCGATCGAGGCCTCGATCTGGCCTTGGCGCTCCTTCGCGGCGTGATATTCGGCGTTTTCCGACAAGTCGCCGTGGGCGCGTGCCTCTTCGATGGCATCGACGATCAACGGGCGCTCGGCTTTGAGACGCTTCAGCTCCGCGTTGAGCTTCTCATAGCCCTCCGCGAGCATCGGCAGCTTCTCGACAGTCGCCATCTTCGCAAGTCCTTCACCAAACAGACCCACCCCCAAGCGCCCCACATGGGAACGCCCGCACATCAACACCGAGGGGGGAGAGCATTGTGCGAACGCGAATAATAGGCCTCCCGCAAGCGCACTGCAAGCCGGGGTTCGCCCGGCGGTTGGGAAAGGGCCTCGCAATGCCCTCCCTAAACGCGCGCGTCAGCGCTTTGCGGCTCAGGACCGAGCGTAAAAGCTCTGCAGGGGTCGGACCTCGAGCGCGTGTGCCGCAAGCGCTCCGATCGCCTGCGCCGCGGCCACGCTCGCCGGCGCAGTGGTAAAATAGGGAATCTTGAGATTGAGCGCCGACTTGCGGATCGATTCCGAGTCCTTGAGCGACTGCCACCCTTCGGTCGTGTTGAAGATGATCGCGACGTCCCCGTCGAGTATCTTGTCGACGATGTGCGGGCGCCCCTGTGCGACCTTGTTGACCGGCGTGACCGGGATACCGTTCTCGGCGAGATAGGTCGCCGTTCCGGTGGTCGCGATGATCCTGAACCCTTGCTCGGCCATCAGGCGGACCCCTGGCAAGACCGCCGCCTTGTCTCCATCCTTCACGCTGACGAACAGGCACCCCGAGGACGGCAGCGCGGTCCCTGCTCCCAGCTGCGCCTTGGCGAATGCAGTCGCGAAATCGCTATCGATTCCCATCACTTCGCCGGTGCTCTTCATCTCGGGTGACAGCACGGGATCGACCCCCGGGAAGCGATTGAAAGGGAACACGGCTTCCTTGACCGCGATGTACGGAATGTCGCGGTCGATGCCGGGCAGGTCCTTGAGCTTTTCGCCCGCCATCACGCGTGCCGCGATCTTGGCGATGGGGACGCCGATCGCCTTTGCGACGAACGGGACCGTGCGCGAGGCGCGCGGATTCACTTCGATCAGATAGACCTGGTCTCTGGGCTGCTCGCCTTCGCGACCGCTGGCCTTGACCGCGAACTGAATGTTCATCAGCCCCTTCACCCCGAGCGCGCGGGCGAGCGCGTCGGCCTGGCGCTCGATCTCGCGGATGATGTCGGCCGGCAGGCTGTACGGCGGGATCGAGCAGGCGCTGTCGCCCGAGTGCACGCCGGCTTCCTCGATGTGCTGGAGCACGCCGGCGACGACCACATCCTCACCGTCGGCGATCGCGTCGACGTCGACTTCGATCGCGTCGCGCAGATACTGGTCGATCAGCACCGGCGAATCGCCCGACACCTGCACAGCGGTCTGGATGTAATTGTCGAGTTGCTGCGTCGAGTCGACGATTTCCATCGCACGCCCGCCGAGCACATAGGAGGGGCGCATCAGCACTGGGTAGCCGATGCGCTCGGCGACCGCCACGGCCTCGTCGCGGTTGCGCGCGAGCCCGTTCGCGGGCTGCTTGAGGCCGAGCTTGGCGACGAGCTTGGCGAAGCGTTCGCGATCCTCGGCCAGGTCGATCGCGTCGGGCGAGGTGCCGAGGATCGGAATGCCAGCATCCTCGAGCGCCTGCGCGAGATTGAGCGGAGTCTGCCCGCCGAACTGGACGATCACCCCGACCAGTTCGCCGGCCTGCTGCTCGACGTGAAGGATCTCCAGCACGTCCTCGGCGGTCAGCGGCTCGAAATAGAGCCGATCGCTCGTGTCATAGTCGGTGCTCACCGTCTCCGGGTTGCAGTTGACCATGATCGTCTCATAGCCGGCGTCGGCGAGCGCGAAACAGGCGTGGCAGCAGCAATAGTCGAACTCGATCCCCTGCCCGATCCGGTTCGGCCCGCCGCCGAGAATCACGATCTTCCGGCGATTGGACGGCATCGCTTCGTTTTCGGGAACGCCAAAGCTCGGCGCCTCGTAGGTCGAATACATGTACGGCGTGCGCGCCTCGAACTCCGCGGCGCAAGTGTCGATCCGCTTGAACACCGGGCGCACGCCGAGGCGGTGGCGCAGCGCGCGCACTTCGGCTTCGTTGGTGCCGCCGGTCATCGCCTTGACCGCTTCGTGGATCAGCCCGCCGCGTGCCTGGTAGCGATTGCGCAGTCCAGCCGAGCCCACCGCGAGATAGGCGAGTCGTTTGTCGCTGAAGCCCATCGCCTTCAATCGGCGCATCCCCGCCGCGTCCTGCGGCAGGCCCTTCGCGAGCACGTCCTTCTCGGCAGAAATGATCTCCTGGATCCGCTCGAGGAACCAGGGGTCGTATTTGGTCAGCGCGTGGACCTCGGCGACAGTGAAGCCCTCGCGCATCGCCTGTGCGGCGACGAGCAGGCGGTCAGGCGACTGCACGGCCAGCGCCGCCTCGATGTCGGCCCGCGGCGCGCCGACGAGGCGGTCGACCTGGTTGAAACCGGACAGGCCGGTCTCGAGACCGCGCAACGCCTTTTGCAAACTCTCGTGGATCGAGCGGCCGATCGCCATCACTTCGCCCACCGATTTCATCGCAGTCGACAGCACCGCTTCGGCGCCCTTGAATTTCTCGAACGCGAAGCGCGGGATCTTGGTGACGATATAGTCGATCGTCGGCTCGAAACTCGCCGGCGTCGCCTTGGTGATGTCGTTCTCGATTTCGTCGAGCGTGTAGCCGACCGCGAGCTTGGCCGCGACCTTGGCGATCGGGAAGCCGGTCGCCTTCGACGCCAGTGCCGACGAACGCGAGACGCGCGGGTTCATTTCGATCACGACCAGCCGGCCGTCCGCAGGATTGACCGCGAACTGGACGTTCGAACCGCCGGTCTCGACGCCGATCTCGCGCAGCACCGCAATGCTCGCGTTGCGCATGATCTGATATTCCTTGTCGGTCAGCGTCAGCGCGGGCGCGACGGTGATCGAATCGCCGGTGTGCACGCCCATCGGATCGATATTCTCGATCGAGCAGACGATGATCGCATTGTCGTGCCGGTCGCGCACGACTTCCATCTCATATTCCTTCCAGCCGAGCAGCGATTCCTCGATCAGCACTTCGGTGGTCGGGCTCGCGTCGAGCCCCTTGCGGACGATGTCGATGAACTCCTCGCGATTGTACGCGACGCCGCCGCCGGTGCCGCCGAGCGTGAAGCTCGGGCGGATGATCGCCGGCAGTCCGACTTTTTCCAGACCTTCGAGCGCCTCGGTCTCGGTGTGCGCGATCGCCGAGCGCGCACTTTCGAGCCCGATCTTGGTCATCGCGTCCTTGAACTTGAGCCGGTCCTCGGCCTTGTCGATCGCCTCGGCATCGGCACCGATCATGATGCAGCCGAACTTCGCGAGCGTGCCGTCCTGCGCGAGCGCGAGCGCAGTGTTGAGCGCGGTCTGGCCGCCCATCGTCGGCAGCACCGCGTCCGGGCGCTCCTTCTCGATGATCTTGGCGACGATCGCCGGCGTGATCGGCTCGACATAGGTCGCGTCGGCCAGCTCGGGATCGGTCATGATCGTCGCCGGGTTCGAATTGACCAGGACG